>ENA-OSEO01000833-OSEO01000833.1-sediment-metagenome-genome-assembly--contig:-NODE-833-length-68499-cov-3.701733_pt1 | contig 68499 bp, 60 predicted proteins | sample MGYA00237883_ERZ534232 | MGnify/ENA metagenome assembly ERZ534232
ATCTCTTGAAGAGGTTTTAATATCCTGGAGGCGTGTATCAGCCCAGATACTGTTCTTGAGGGAAGATCTATCTGGGTAATATCTCCGGTAATAATTGCCCTTGAACCTTCTCCTAACCGGGTAAGAAACATCTTCATCTGCTCCTTTGTAGTATTTTGCGCCTCATCAAGGATAATATACGAGTTATTGAGACTCCTCCCCCTCATATACGCTAAAGGAACTATCTCTATTATTCTGTTCTCTTCCAACCGGGATATTGTATCTACCGAAATAAGGGAATCCATGGCATCGTAGAGAGGTCTTAGGTAAGGAGCTATCTTTTGAGCAAAATCGCCGGGAAGAAAACCGAGACTTTCCCCAGCCTCTACAACCGGTCGTGTAAGGATTAATTTTTTTTTCTTTTTACTCAGTATCTCCTGGAGAGCATAGGCTACGGCAAGATAAGTTTTACCTGTACCAGCAGGACCGATACCGAAAACCAGGTCATATTTATGCATTGCTTGCAGATATTGAGCCTGTTTAAGGCTTCTTGGGTATACCTTTGTTACTGTACCGGGTATTTTAAGGAAGGTTTCGGAAAAAAGATCCGAATTATCCTTTTCTTCGTTTAAAAGATTCTGGTACAGGGTTTTTATAAGCTCTGGTTCTGCCGGTCTTCCTTTTTGTAATTGTTCCTGGATCTTTTTTACGAGTGTCAAAAACAGTTCTCGCTTTTCCTTATCCTCTGTCTGAAGAAATAATTCATTGCCCCGAGTAGCTATTTTTATATCTAAAAGCTCCTCAAGTACCTTAAGATTATGATCATTTATCCCACAGATATCGGATAGGATCCTGCTGTCTTCCACTACTAAAGTAATTTCTCTGTTCATAAATTCCTTGATCAGTTTATATGTCCAAGAGAATTAAAGTCAAGGCCGGAGAAAGAATCGTATAATTTCAGTAATAAGGAAAGCATTAAAAACGCAATTCCTCGTTTTCCAGAATTATCGCCCTTTTTATTTCAGGTATGGGGTTCCATTGAAAATTTATTGTAAGGTTTGGAATCCACTTATACTCCTTTGATCCATCCTGGTTGGTAATAAGCTCTGGTTTTCCAGCATACTCAAGAATTACATCCCAATCGTGAAGATGGTGTGTAGCCTTTAGGGCAATATTCTTCAATTTAAAATTTGATTCGTAACGGTCCTGAAGATTAAAAAAATTGAAGGACTTTAATAGATCAATAATTGGGTTTATTAACCTTATCTCTTCTATATTCTCAATCAAACCAGGAAAATAGAGAAAGGTTGCTCTGTTTTCGGATCGTGAGGAGAAAGAGATATTAAGAATATCCTTTATTACAAGGCTGAAGTTTATGTTAAAGGTTAAGGAGTTTTCCGTAAATCTAATCAGGTTCATGTTCCACAGCGAGGTTACAGAGGAGGTAATTTTTATTCTGTTTTTCCAGTAAGGTTCAGGTTTCCATTCCCTTGAGAACCCTGCAGAAAGATTGTAAGGGAGAAACAGTGTTTCTTCTTCCCTTTTCCAGCCTTCTGGAAGTGAAAAGGTGTAAGGATTTGTCTCCCTGGCTTCGAAACTGCCTTTAAAATACCAGAGATTTATACTAGTTTTGCTGATAAGAGGTTTTCTCTCTGCCAAATTATAAGTGAAATCCTCAGTGAATATTACCTTGTTTTCCATTAGAGAAATGTTGAGTATAGTTCCACCAGTGGTGAATATTTGATCCCTGTAATCATAGTTTATCTGTTGCTGTAATGTAAAAAGAGTTCCTATTTTAAGAGTTTCTTTAAGCAAAAGGGGTTCAAAGCTCCAAGTCTGTTCCTCCTCCTTTTTAAGGATTTTTGTGGAAATAACAGTGGTTAAGGGTCCTGTAACAAGGTTTATCTCTGGCACTATCTCGGAATTAAGGGGAGGAAGATTAACTGCTAAAGACACCTTTTGATCAGCTCCTAGAAATCTAACTCCAAAGGTAAACTCTACTTTATGGATAGTTACGGTTTCTTTGTTCCATTGGGCAAAAATGCTTTTGTGTTCCTGTAGTTCCTCGTTGTATACAAGCTCATATAGGGAGGAGGAGAGAGTGTATTTTATTTGGGATGGATACAGGACTGAAGATTGGAAAAAGGGTGATACTGTAACATTTATACTATTGGCAAGCCTAAAAAAGGAGGCAAGACGATCCTTTTCCCTTAATTTTTCCCAATCCTGAACATCTTCCTCCCTTTGCGAATAATACCTGTCCAAGTTGCCAGATACAGTTAAAGTATTTTTTAATATCACCGCTTTTTCATAGAGTAACAATTGATAATTGAAATTAGAAGTACCTCGTAGGTTTAAAAAGGAATATAGAACTGTGAAATCTATATCCTCAGGAAGATTCCAACTGCTGGAATTGAACCGGTTTGTAATGGTTGAATAGGGAGTAAAGGTATAAGAGAGTTCATGGGAAAAGGGAACATAATCTTTCTCCGCTGTCAGAGGTATCGGTTTTTGAACCTCCGGGACAAGAAGGGAATCCTGGAGAGTTTCATTGCCTGCTTGACCCTTTTGCTCCTCCTCCTGAACTCTCTCCTCCTCCCAAGGGCTTAGGATTGTTCCCTGAAAATCCTCTTCGCTCATCTTCTTTATTTCCGCTTCTACTTCTCTTCTAGAACTGAACAACACACCAGATACAGAGGCTGAAAACAGAGGAAGAACGGCGGTTTCTGGAAAATAGAATCTCTTTTCCGGAAACTCGGCAGGTATTTTTGTAGTAGGTATCCCAGGAAATATGTCACCGTATTTTTCCTTAGGTAGTTCTTTACTCTTCCAGTCTATCTCCAGGTCAAGGTTAGATATTCGTAAAGTGGAGACATAGGGTTTAAGTTTTTCTATAGGAGGCGTTAGGGTTGATTGGAGACGCCATTTGTAAGACTCTGCAATTGTATTATCTGGAGTGGTTCCTGTGGTGGTACTGGAGGCAGATTCAAGATTCATAAGCTTTGCCCAGTCCACCTGTTCACTACGGTCAGCAAAATCGCTTTTAAAATAGATATCCGAATAGAGAGGAAAGGTGCCCGTTAAGGTAAAGTATTTGTGTTTTAGAGCGACTTCCAATAACCCGCCGTAGCGGAAGGGGAAGGAAACTCCATAAATGGAGGAATTGTTCCAATAGGAGGTTAGCCCTTCCTCTGATTCTACATAGGGTGAATATACACCCTGTTCATAGAAAAGAGTTCTCGTTCTGCCAAAACCTCCCCAAAAGGTCAATTTATTTAGAACACCAAGATTCTGCAGGTTTATATCTGCTCCTAAAAATCCTCCTAATTTAAGGTAGGTATCGAAAAGAATCTTTATGTGGTTTTCATCCTTGGTTGTCTTTGCATCGCTCTGGATCTTCCTTAGAAACAGTCCCTCCCTTTTAAGTTCATAGTCTCCTGTTCCACTTTCTGCAATCTGGAGAATACTTAAGGAACTAGCTTCCTTTTTTTTCCTTCCTAAAAGATAGGTGCTGGTTTGAAAAAAATATCCCTCCCGGGATTTAAATCCCAGGGATGGATGGAAAAAGAATTCATCCCCAGGATGAAAAAAGAAGGGAATGTATAGAACAGGAAGTCTGCCAACATTTAGTATGGCATTTTGAATTGCCCATTCGTCGGGAGAGAGTATCCAAATCTTTTTTGCTTTTATATGATAATGAGGATCCTCAAGATCACAGCTTGTGATTGTCCCATCCTTCAGGGTGATTATATTACCCGCGCTCCTTTCGATTTTATTCCCTTGGAAATAGAAGACAAGGTCTCTCTCCCCTACTTTTGTTTCCCTTTGTGATACACCACTTTGGAAATTTCCCTCGTAGGTTTTTATATTGAAAAATAGGCTTTCTCCTACAAACCGGTCAGTGGATTCCTTCTTAATTAGCAGATACTCTACATTCCCCTCTGCAAACAGAAATTCCTGGGTCTGATTGAACAGAATCTTGTCAGCCGTGATGCTATGAAGGGAATCATTATTATTGTCCTTTATCTCAATAACCACCTTTCCATTGAAGAGAACATAGTTTTCATCAATTATCTCTAGGGTGTAATAATTTAATTCCCTGGCGGATTTAATGGTTATATTGTTCTGGGGTATATCTGTTTTAGTTTCCGGTTTAGGTAATCCGTAATGCTGTAGGAGTCTAGATTGAAGTTCTTGTTTGTTCCCCCGGGTGGAGAGCCCAAGGTTTTTACACCAGGCAACTAATTCATAGTAACTGGCAGTATCCAGGTCCTTTGGAAGGGTTTGTTTGAGTAATTCCTCCGCCTTTTCCGGAGTTTCTGAATAATTACACGGAGAAGGAAGAATCATAAGGAAAAGACAAAGGATTAAACTTGTTTGTTTAACTGTCAATATTTCCTCTGCAAAATCTCTTTCAAATACTTACCTGTATAGGAGAGATCGCTTTCACAGATCCTTTCCGGAGTTCCGGAAACCACAACTCGTCCACCCTTATTCCCCCCTTCTGGCCCTAGATCAATAACATAATCTGCCTGTTTTATAACATCAAGATTGTGTTCAATCAAAACTACCGTGTTTCCCAGATCCACCAGTCTCTGAAGTACTTCCAGAAGTTTTTTTACATCAGCAAAATGGAGACCTGTAGTGGGCTCATCAAGAATGTAGAAACTTCTTCCTGTACTGCGTTTTGATAATTCCAGAGAGAGTTTAACCCTTTGAGCCTCTCCACCGGAAAGGGTTAAGGCGGATTGTCCCAGTTTTATATAATTGAGACCCACCGAGATAAGGGTATCTAAGGGTCTTTTTATTTTTGGAATTGATGAGAAAAAGTCCGCCGCTTCCTCCACCGACATATCCAGTACCTCGGAAATGTTTTTCCCTTTGTACCGGATATCCAAGGTTTCCCGGTTGAATCTTTTTCCCTTGCATACATCGCAGGTGATATAAACATCGGGAAGGAAATGCATTTCTATCTTTATTGTTCCCGCTCCCTCACAATTTTCGCACCGTCCTCCCTTAACATTAAAGGAGAATCTACCAGGTTTGTAACCCCTGGCCTTTGCTTCTGGCAGTGAGGCAAAAAGCTCCCTTATGTTTGTAAAAAAACCAACATAAGTAGCAGGGTTCGACCTGGGTGATCTCCCTATGGGGCTCTGATCAATATTTATAACCTTGTCCAGATTCTCCAGCCCGAGGATTGATTTGTAAGCCCCTTCCTTTAGATTTGCCCTGTTTATCCTGTTGGCTAGAATAGGATAAAGGATATCTGTCAGAAGGGTGGATTTACCGGAGCCTGACACTCCCGTAATTACGGTAAACAACCCCAAGGGGAACTCAACATCAATTTTCTTAAGATTATGTTCCGCCGCACCCTTCAAGATCAGTCTATGGCCATTGCCCATTCTCCTTTCCACCGGAATCCCGATCCTATCAACACCGGAAAGATACCGGCCTGTGATGCTCTTTTGGTTTTCCAGGATTTCAGCCACCGTTCCCTGGGCTATAACATTCCCCCCATGAATACCTGCCCCTGGGCCAAGATCCACAATGTAATCTGCGGTTTTAAGGGTCTGTTCATCATGTTCCACTACTATCAGTGTATTTCCAAGATCTCTTAGATACATAAGGGTATCTATAAGTCTTTTATTATCCCTTTGATGGAGTCCTATGGTAGGTTCATCCAGGATATAGAGAACCCCCACCAAGGAGGAGCCTATTTGGGTAGCAAGTCTGATCCTTTGGGCTTCTCCCCCCGACAGGGTGGAGGCTTTCCTCTCCAGGGTTATATATTCAAGGCCAACATTTTTCATAAAGGAAAGGCGTGCTTCTATTTCCTTAAGGATCTGTTTTGCAATAGTTTTTTCGGTCTCAGTTAATTTCAAGTGATTAAAAAAGTTCAGGGATTCCTCCACCGGTAGAACAGAAATCTCCCAAATATTCTTTCCCCCTAAGGTAACGGAAAGGCTCTCCTTTTTCAGCCTCTTACCTTCACACTCCTGGCATTCCTTCTGGCTCATGAATTGTTCCAGCCATTCCTTTACCTGTTCGGAGGATGTTTCCAGATACCTCCTTTTCAGGTCCCAAAGAAGTCCCTTATATCGACTGGAATATTCAAATTTTCCTGTTTTTTCCCGATTGACGTAGGTAATATCAATGGATTCTTCTGTTCCGTAGAGAATTGATTTTAATACCTTCGGAGGAAGGTCTTTAAGAGGAGTATCCAAAGAGAAGCGATAGTGTTTTGAGAGGGATTCGAAGATGCTTCTATTCCAGGCCGCTTGAGGATTGGCTGTTGCTACCCCTCCATCATTGAAAGAGAGGGATTTATCGGGCATAACCAGGTCTGGATCAAATTCCAGGGTAATTCCAAGTCCCGAACAGGCCGGGCAAGCGCCAAAGGGATTATTGAAGGAGAAAAGTCTCGGTTGTATCTCTGGTATACTTATTCCGCAATCCGGGCAGGAATTCTTCTGGGAAAAAAAATCTTCCTCCTCCCCCTTTTCTTCTATTCTTAGGGCAATAACAGTGCCTCCAGTAACGCTTAAGGCTGTTTCAACAGAATCTGCCAGCCTTTTCCTGTTTTCGTTATTTACCACCAGACGGTCAACCACGATCTCCAAAGTATGTTTTCTCTTTTTATCCAGGGAGATCTCCTCATCCAGGGAGAGAATCTCCCCATCCAGCCGTACTCTAACAAAACCGGCTTTTTTAGCATCCTCAATAATCTTACTGTGTTCTCCCTTTTTCCCGCGAATTACCGGTGCCAGAATCATGACCTTTGTTTCTTCCGGATAGGAAGTTATTGTATCAATTATCTGATCCACCGACTGTTCCTTTATTACCTTTCCGCATTCCGGACAGTGGGGAATGCCAATTCTGGCAAAGAGTAGACGCAGGTAATCATAGATTTCGGTAACCGTTCCTACGGTAGAACGAGGGTTCCTATGGGTTGTTTTCTGTTCAATGGAGATGGCAGGCGAAAGCCCCTCAATGTAATCCACATCAGGTTTGTCCATCCTGCCAAGAAATTGTCTTGCATAGGAAGATAGGGACTCAACATACCGTCTTTGACCCTCCGCATAGATAGTGTCAAAGGCTAAGGAGGATTTTCCTGAACCGCTTAGTCCGGAGATTACGATCAATTTATCCCTGGGTAGTTCCAGGTCTATATTTTTTAGATTATGCTCCCTGGCTCCCTTAATTATTAGTTTTTTCATATTCTTGGACTCATAGAACCCTACTGAATTATTCTGTTCCCTGCAAGAGATTTCTACTGTATCTGCAAAACCGGTTCTATTGAAGGGTTCTGGATCTGTTTTTTTGATAAATTTGAGTAATAGGGATCAATCTTCTGATATACCAGGGAATTCCATACCTCCCTGGATCTTTCCATATCTCCCTGGGCATACAAGGCAGAGCCAAGGTAATACCAGTATTTAAAAAGCGCTTCTGCCTGTAAATACTTTAGGACAGTTGGGTTTTTAAAGGCATCCTCAAAAAAGAGATCTATTGCAAAGAATTCGTAATCTGGGTCCCTTTCTCTAAGATAATCTATAGATACGGATACAGGAATTGTAATTGCAAAGATCAGTTTTTCTGATGCTTCTCTGTATCTTCCTGTACGATAATAAAAGAGCCCCAGTTCTCCAAAAGCCCTGGTTTTAGGTTTTTCTCGGGACCGGAACAATATGAAGTATCTGTCTAAACCCCTGCCTTGGAATGCAGAGACCATTGCCTGTTTCATCTCCTCCGTTGTATCTTCTTCATGGGGCAAGGCAATTATACTTTTCAAGGTTTCCTCGTAGGAATTATATTCCTTAAGCAGTTCCTGGATTCTTGCCATCCTGTAAAGGATGGTGTATTTATCCTCGGGTATATATAAAAGATCGCTTTGACTTAAGGCAAGCTTGTACTGTTCAAGAGCTAGGCGGTATTCCCCCTCCTGTTCAAAAATCCGGCCTATCCAGTATTCCGCTTCTGGAATGCTGCCAGCTGTTTCACTTGTACTTCTAAAAATCGTTAGTGCATTGCCATATTCTCTTCGGTTGAAGGCTTCGATGCCTTCCTGCAGCAGGAAAAAACCATTGTCTCCATACCCGAAAGTAATAAAAATGAATAAGAGGAAGATGATAAAAAACCCTTTTCTTTTCATAAGGACTCCAAAAGTTCCAGAAATACTTTTCCAGCGTTTTCCGGTTTTACCTTCTGCAGGATCTCTCCCTTTTTGAAAATAATTACAGAGTTTCCTGCACCAGTAATACCAATATCGGCATGTTTTGCTTCCTCCGGGCCATTTACAGTACAACCCATAACAGCAATAGTTATATTCTTCTTTATTTTATAAAGATCAAGTTCATGCTGTTTTAGAAATTCCATTACTTTGAATCCAGCTCTGGCACAGGTGGGACAGGAGATAATGGTCGGAGTATTCTCCGAAAGCCCTTTGGCTTTTAAAAGCTGCCTTGCAGCTATTACCTCGTATTCCGGTTTTGCTGAAAGGGATATTCTTATGGTGGAGCCAATCCTCCTATCAAGCAGAGGACCAAGCGCCAAAGTACTCTTTATCAATCCTGGTATTATAGGACCTGCCTCGGTTAAACCTATATGTAGGGGAAAATCGTATTTTTCTGCAAATAGGGTATTTGCCCTTTGGGTAGTATCAATGTCTGATGATTTAAGGGAAAACAGAAGTTGTGTAAAATCGATTTCTTTTATGAGGGATAGTTCTTTTTCCGCTGCTCTTAGCATTGCCAAGGCTTTATCTTCTGTTTTCCGCAACTCCGCAGGCAGGGAACCAGCATTTACCCCTATCCTTATGGCTACTCCATAATCCTTGGCAGCCTTGAAAACCTCTCTTACCTTCCAGGAGGCTCCTATGTTTCCAGGATTAATTCGAATTTTATCGACCCAGGGCATCGCCTTCAGGGCTAGGGAGTAATCAAAGTGGATATCCGCAACCAAAGCAAGATTTGTAATTTTTCTGATTTTTCGGAAAGCATCAATATCCTTTTCCCCAGGAAGGGCAAGCCGGAGAATTGAACACCCCAACTCTTCCAATAGTTTCAAACGTTTTATAGTGGCGTTTGTTATCCTGTAGAGAGGCTTATCCCACATTGTCTGGACGGCAATGGGGTTTAAGCCTCCTAAAGTAACTTTTCCAACCTTTACTTCCATAGGAATTGCTGTTTAAAACCTTATCCTACAACCCCCATCATAAAGACCATCACAAACAGAGCAACGGTTTCAATAAGTCCAAGAACCATAATGTAATTTCCAAAACCCTTTCCTGTTTCTGCTAGTGCATCGGAGGCACAGGCTCCCGCCTTTCCCTGTAGCAAGGCAGAAAAACCCATGGCAAGACCCCCAAAAAGACCAACACCCAGGATCAACCAGCTTTCAGCGCTGCCTGCGGCATTTTTTAGGGTATTCATTAGAATGTAACCATAAATCGTCTGAGTAAGTGGTGCACCTACAAAGGCAACTAGCATAAAAGGGGCTGGTTTGTTCTGGGCAAAACATTTTTTCCAGGCCCCAACTGCAGCCATTCCTGCTGCTCCGGCTCCGAGGGCTGAACCTATAGCCGAAAAAGCGAGGGCTGCTCCAATTCCAAATAAACCGAAATTCATTATTGTATCTCCTTAAAAGGTTTATAGGGTATGCCCGACCATTCCATGCCTAGATGATTAGAAAATTCAAGCATGTTAAGGCGGACGCCATGAACAACTACGGAAAGCGCTCCCATAGCTAAATTTAGACTGTGTCCAAGGATCATAATCAGGGCTCCTGCAATTATTCCCACTGCTCCCTCTCCTAAATTGGAAGCCATACTGTTGAAACTTTTGGCAATCTCAACGGAAGCAAGACCTACTGCAAAAAGCCTTATATAGGAAATGATATCGGAAAAGGCACCTATGCTATTCAAAAAGGTAGGGAGTATTCCTCCAAGACCTTTAAGAATTCCCTTAAAAAAGTTTCCCTCCTGATTTGAAAAGATCAGAACAAAGATAACCCCACCAAGGATCATATAAAGGGCATAGGAGGGAAGAGGATATTTCTCAGGATCTAGCACAAGATAAAGAACAAGGTAAAAAAGACCAAGAACCATAGAAAGCCATCCAAGCTGAGCAAAGGATTTTATTAAAGGACTTTTTCTCACCTCCTTTAGAAAATTCCATATATGGGCAATGGATAGGTGAACAGTCCCTAGAATAAAGCAGATCCTTTTTATAACCTCACTGCTTTTTGGATTGAAACTGCTCAAAGCGGGAATAACCATCCAGGAAAATACAGGACTCTCTGCCAGGGTAATGGAACCGAACCAGGTTCCAGTTATGGAGCCCCACAGGATTGTAAAAAAACTAAGAACCATGATCAAAATTATACCATCAGGTTTTTTCCCTTTACCGCTTTTTGCCAAACCAAGGATGGAGAAGATAAAGAGTATAACCCCGTATCCAGCATCTCCAATAATCATGGAAAAAAATATGGTAAAGAAGATGAGAAAAAAGAAGCTAATATCATTTTCTCTGTAGCCTGGGACAGTTCCCAGCAGGGAGAAAACTGGTTGAATTATCCTTATAGCTTGTGGATTTTCCACCAAGGTTGGAACCTGGTCCTCGGGAAGAGGCTCCTGCAGGAGGATAGCCCATCCGTTTTTCTTAGAGGTCTCCTTAAAAAAATCTCGGCGTTTAGAGGGAATGTAGCCTGTAAGATAGGCTAATCCATCTTGGGAAGGCATACCGGATCGCACCTCTTCGAATTCTAATTCCTGTTTTACCTTAATAAGGTGATCTTCCAATAAGGCCCTCTGAGCTGCCATCTTTAAAAGTTCTTTTTCTAAATTTTCCAGCTCCTTCCTCTTATCCTCCATCAATCCTTCCACTGTTCTGAGGCCTCTCTCTGGAATCGGTATTTCGGGGTGGCCTATAGAAACCTCGGAGTCTTTATTTAAAACAATATTGATTCCATAGATAAGGGTCTTGGTTTTCTGGAGAATAAAAAATCGAGGCAATTCTTTAAAATCCTTTAATTTTTCTGAAGGCAGGATGTATAAATGGCAGGAAAGGCCTTGCTTTTCTAGGTTCCTAATCTCCTGGGGATCAAAATTCCCCCAGGGCAAGAGGAAGTCTCTCTCCTTAATAAGCTTTTCCAATTCCTCCTGCAGGGATCTGCTTTTCTCTTTTATGGTTAAGATCTCTTCCACCAGTTCCTGGGGTTCCAGAGAGATCTTTTCATTTTCTACATCAGAGGATGAATTAGTTTTTTTTGGGTCGGGAAGGAATAGCAGTGCCTTTTCAAGATGTTCCTGTTTAATTTTTATCTGTTCAAAGGTTCCTCCAGAGCCTGTCAAAGACTCAAGATGTACTACTCCCAGGTTCTTTAATTCCTTTAAGGCCTTGTGTTTCCGGGATTCAAGGACAATGAGGGTAACTTTTTCCATTTTTGCAATCATTGCTGTTCTACCTTTACCATATTGCTCTTTGCGATCTTTCCCCTTACAACCGCAGCGGTCTGCTGATCCCCTAAATAGATTTGAATCTTTCGGATGGCATTTTTTGCTTCCGGTATCTTAACCTTCTCGAAGAGGTTTACTCTTTGAGTTGTTATTCTAAGTTCAGTATCAAGAAGTTGGATCTGTTCCTTAAGCACAGATATCTCTGCATCCAATTTCAGCATAACCTTTATTACTTCGAGAGCCTTATCTATCCATAGTGGTGCTTGAAAAAGATCGTATTCCTTATAACCAAAAATTACATCGGAGAAAACAGGGATATCCACTCCGGCGATATTTCCCTGGGTAGTTACTATTCTTTCAATAAAAAGATACTCCTGCCATTTCCAGGGTTCACCGAAAAGTGCTATCCAAGACTCAATTCTAGCCTGCAGATTCTCCTTTTCCATGGAAACAGATCTCTCCTTTGCTTCTACCTGCCTTATTACCATCTGAAGCTGCTGCTTTTTAAGCATCAGGGTAGGCAGGTATCTCTTGTACCTTTTAAGAGAATCCTTCTGTTTCTTTAATTCATTTTTGGTCAGTTTTATACCGGCCATGATCTATCCCTGGCCTCCCTCTTTGGGCCAAAATTGACGTATCAATTCGGTTCTCAACCCTGTCTCTTCTGGAGTAAAGCATTCCTTGAGAATCTGCCAACCTTTATTTAAGGCTTGCTCCAAGGGTATATTTACCGAAAGATCCATCATCTCCCTTTCAAAGATATTTCCATATTTCAGCAGCTTTGTATCCCATTCGGACATTCTAAATCCCATTGATTTTTTCTCTAGGGATTCAAGATAAGCGGCATAAAGTTTAATCATTCCATCCATGAGAGCCCTATGGTCCGCCCTGGTATCGGCATTAACCAACTGTTTAAGCCTGCTTAGAGATCCGAAGGGTTCTATCCTTCCATTCCTAAGGTAATACTGACCCTCGGTGATGTATCCTGTATTGTCCGGGATAGGATGAGTAACATCGTCTCCGGGCATGGTGGTTACAGCCAATATGGTGATAGACCCTGATCCTTCAAAATCAACTGCCTTTTCATATCTAGAGGCCAGCTGACTGTAAAGGTCTCCGGGATAACCGCGGTTGGAGGGTACCTGTTCCATGGTTATGGCAATCTCCTTCATGGCATCGGAAAAATTGGTCATGTCTGTCAGGAGCACAAGAACCCTTTTACCCTTTAAGGCAAATTTTTCCGCCACTGCCAGGGACATATCCGGAACTAGAAGACACTCTACAATCGGATCCGAGGCAGTATGAACAAAGAAGATGGTTCTGCTTAAGGCTCCTCCCTCCTCCAGGGTATCCTTGAAGAATAGGTAATCGTCGTATTTTAAACCCATTCCACCCAGAATGATCATATCAACCTCGGCCTGCATGGCTATCCTTGCCAAAAGTTGATTGTAGGGTTCGCCGGAAATGGAGAAGATCGGAAGTTTTTGGGACTCCACCAAGGTATTGAAGAGATCGATCATCGGAATACCTGTTCTGATCATATTCCTGGGGATTATCCTTTTCGCAGGATTCACCGAGGGTCCGCCAATTTCGATTAGGTTTTCCGTAAGTTCTGGCCCATTATCCCTTGGCTGACCGCTTCCATTAAATATTCTTCCCAGCAGATTGTCAGAAAAGGATACTCTCATAGGATTTCCAAGAAATCTGACCTCATCTCCTGTGGAAATACCTCTTCCACCGGAAAAGACCTGGAGGGAAACCTTATCCTGCTTAAGGCGGATAACCTCTGCCAAAGATTCTCCATGGGCAGAGGATACCAGGGCTAATTCGCCGTAGCGTACCTCCTCTGCTGAAACGGTAATTACATTTCCGGCTATAGCATCGATTTTACTGTATATTTTACGCATTCCTGTCCTCTTGTATCCGGGTTTTGCTGATTTTTAATCCGCCCTTGGTTTCAAGATGTTCCTGTATCTCCCTTTCAATCTCATGGAATCTATCCGATTTCCATTTCTCTCCATTAAAATCCAGGAACCTTTGTCTTAACTGATTAAAAAATCCTCTAGCCTCATTTTTTGTTTTAAAGGGATAATCAGCGGAGAGAATGGCATGAAGAACCTCAAAAAGATATCTCTGCCTTTCTGGTCCCACCGAGGAGTCTACAGGATCAAAGGAGTTCTGTTGTAGATACACATCATCGAGGAATTCGCCCTTAAGATATAAAACATAATCCTCCAGGCTTGTTCCCTCTTCTCCTACTACCTTCATCATCTGACTGACCTCGTTACTCCGGAAAAGGACTTTCCTGGCTTCTGAAGTTTTTATTGAATCCACTATTCCAGGATATTTACTCCAGCTTTCCAGAGGATGTATGGCTGGATACTTTCTTGCATCGGATCGTTCCCTGGAAAGTCCGTGAAAGGCGCCTACAACCTTCAGGGTTGCCTGGGTAACAGGTTCTTCAAAATTTCCTCCCGCAGGGCTTACTGTACCGCCAATTGTAACTGAGCCCTTGGATCCATCTCTTAATCTTACAATCCCTGCCCTCTCATAGAAAGAGGCAATAACAGATTCAAGATAGGCTGGGAAGGCCTCCTCTCCAGGAATCTCTTCCAGTCTGCCGGACATTTCTCTCATAGCCTGGGCCCATCTAGAGGTGGAGTCTGCCAATAAAAGGACATTAAGCTCCATTTGGCGATAGTACTCTGCCATGGTTACAGCAGTGTAAACCGAAGCCTCTCGTGCAGCCACGGGCATGGAACTGGTATTACAGATTATAATTGTCCTTTCCATGAGGGATTTTCCTGTTCTGGGGTCCAGTAATTCCGGGAATTCCCTGAGGGTTTCCACGACTTCTCCAGCCCTTTCTCCACAGGCAGCGATTATTACAATATCCACTTCTGCATTTCTGCTGGTTACCTGCTGGAGTACAGTTTTTCCAGCGCCAAAGGGTCCTGGAATACAGTATGTACCGCCCCGTGCCACGGGGATAAAAGTATCAATAATTCTGATCTTTGTGACCAGTGGTTCAGTAGGTCTCAACCTCTCCGCATAGGCAGTTATAGGTCTTTTTACCGGCCACTGAAAACTCATAGTTAGAGGAAGAGTATTACCTTTGGGATCTGTTACTGTGGCAATCTCCTCATTAATTGTATAATCACCCTTTGGAACAATACTGTTTACTGTATAGGTGTCGTACATATTAAAGGGTACCATGATCCGATGCTGAAAAATCCCTTCCTGTACAGAACCAAGGGAATCCCCTCTTTGAAGTGTATCCCCTTTTGAAACCTGGGGGGTGAATTCCCAGCGCTTATCCCTGGGTAGAGGGTTCATGTAAACCCCTCTTTCCAAAAAGAACCCGCACTCTCTGGCCAGGTCGGGAAGAGGATTCTGTAAACCATCGTAAATTTGTCCCAATAGTCCAGGTCCTAATTCTACAGCGAGCATTTCCCGGGTAAAATCAACTGGGTCGTTTATTCCGATCCCTTTTGTCATTTCAAAAACCTGAAGTTCCGCCCAGTCTCCCTTTATACGGATTACCTCTGATTTCAATCGTTTTTCACCAACCTTAACATAGGCTACCTCGTTTAGAGAAACAACTCCCTCTACCTGTACGGTAACCATGTTTCCATTAACACCTATTACTTTTCCTATTGTATTGGTCATTGGTTATTCTCCAGCCTTTGATTCATTTCTATTAGTATGATAGTTCTTATAAAGCTCTTCAAAATTAGTCTTTCCAAGATTGTATTGAAAACCGGATCTCCTAAGGAGAATTTTAAGTTTTAATAGATAGATTATTAGGATTTCTAAATCAAAGTAATGGTCCTTTTCCAGTTGACTCAGGTAATCCCATTGAGCCTTAAGAATTGTCTCTTCCGCTACAAGGGGGGATTCTTGCTGAAAAGCTTCTCTTGCCTTTTCTTCTAGATACCAAAGGTCTCCTTCCCTTTTCTGATATTTTTCCGGATCCAGACCCAATTTAACTGCTCTTAATTTTACAAGGTTGTTTCTATAAGATATATCCCACTGATTCCAGGAATCCAAAAGCCTGTTTTCCCCAGGGGTTATTATTGACCCGGCTAAATTCTTTATAATTTTTACATGCTCTTTAGAAAGCCAGGGAGTGCAGTGATCGATATACTCCTCCAGGGTAAAGGGAGGATCAGAGTCGTAATTGATTAAGGGTAAGGCTGCCACAGGATAATAGTAGGAATCCACCGATCAGTCCTTCTGTTCTGAGACGTTCATTAATAATTCCGAAAGCCTTGGGTTGAGATATTCACACAAGGCCTCCGCCAGGGCGGAATCGGTGAAATTATAATAGGCAGAACCATTTTTCATGGTTACTTTAAATCCGGAGGTAATATTTTTTCCCGGTTTAATCTCCAACCCCCTCTTTAGCTCTTCGGAAAGTGCCTGTCTAAGTTCCTTTTCCAGAACCTCCCAATCCTTTTGGGGGATAAGAAGACTAAGGTCCCCTACCTGTTCCTTACTCCAGGAGGAGATAAGAGAGATTACAGCCTTTTCCAAGGCTTTACCTGTAAGCACGGATCCTGCCTCTCTTTGCACCAGGGAGGAAAAGATCTGTACAATTCTTTTATTTATTGAAAGTATAAGATCTCTTCCAGCTTGTTTTAAGGCTTCCCTTCCAGAGGTCTCCACTTTTTCTGCTTCCCGTTTTGCATCTTCAATAAGCCCTTCTGCCTCTTTTCTTGCCTTCTCAACAATCTCTTCGGCCCTTTTTTCGGCTCTATCCAGTACTGTTTTAGCTTCCTCTTCCGCAGCCTTAAGACCATCCTTCTTTATAGTCTCTAATAGCTCCTGCAATTGAACATCCATAAAAATCCTCCGGTCGTTTCAGAGGTCAATCCACCGAAACAAATTCCTTAACTTTGAATAGTTTTCTTTTGATAAAAGTATAGACAGCCTCGGGAATATCCCGCTCCTTTATGTAATTAAGTGAAAGAGAGTCTATGTGGTTTATCAGATCCTCCAGATTTTCGAACCTAGCCACCTTAATTGATTTAAGAATTCTAATGATATCCTTTATCCCTGTGTATTCCTTATTAAGAAGACTTATATTTTCTTGGGTTACATAATTTGTTATTTCATGACTTTTAAATCTTTTTTTAGTAAGTTTCTCGAGATTTTCAAGATCCTTTTCCAGATCCTCTAGCTCCAGGGCAAGTATTTTAAGATACCTTTGATTTTCGCTTTTCATACAGTTATTTATAGACAATTAACTCCTTATTTTCAAGCCGGCTTGTAACAGGGATTTACGAAATTTCCTAAGTGGTGTTAATACAGAATTTCCCAAACAATAGGATCCCTGGAGGTTATTATTTCCAGAAGATCCTTATCAAAGGTTACAGATCTTCTATCTACCGAATAGGTACCCAAGTTGGCAGATCTGATCTCTCTTGAAAAGGTACAGGTAACGGAGATTGAATTCTCCTTAAAAAGGGTTTTATAAAGTGTCAGGATATCTTCCTCCGGCTCCTCGGGTGATCCCTGGTAAATGAAAACACGAAAAGCCCTGCCATTGCCTACGGTCTCCAAAGTTATAGGATCTCTTATCTCCTGTGTGCTGAAAAGCCTGGATAAGGCTTCTGTATTGGAAAAGGATAGTGTAACTGAGATGTCCGTGGACTTTTCTGTTTCCTTTATTTCATAAGACTGTAATACTAGTCCTTCTATCTGTTGGACAGACCTTTCAAAATCCTGCTGCAGAAGTGGTAGGGCCAGGAGTTTCTTCTCACTCTCAATCCTTCCAAGATTAACTGCAAAGGCGGATACCGCATAATTCATTCTAAGAGTCCCTGAACCGTTATCGTTAACAGAAATTATAGCCTCTATGTCGAGGCAGGAGGATAATACCAGCGTACTTAAAGCCAGAAATACAACTGCCGGATACCTATTTTTTCTTTTCCCCTTCATTATCCCCTTCCTCTTTCTCTTCCTCGGTTTCCTTTTTCTTCTCTTTTTTACTCTTTGATACCCTCACAATTTCTCTTTTCTTGTTTCTTCTCTTTACAGAATATGGTCTTTCTAACGAAGAGACTGTGAAGATTAAAAAAAACACCAGCGAAATTACTATCGCTACTATTATAAAGACTGGAGAAGAAAGGACCTGAAGAATCAATTTAAGCATTTTCCCTCTAACTGAGATTCATTCAAAGCTATTATCTTACCTTTTGTCAAGCAGTACTATGGTTTTGCCGAATCCTCCCATATCCGGATGGGCAAAGAAATAGTCGGAAACACTTCTACAGGAGCGTAGATATTCATGGATACCCCGTTGCAGAATACCCTCCCCCATACCATGGATAATATGGAATTCTCTCATTCCAGAAAGTATTGCCCTGTCGATCTGTTTTTCCAGTTGTCCAAGAGCCTCTTCAAGCCTTTTCCCACGGAGGTCAATTTCAAAAGATGCCTGGGGAGTTCCTGTAAATACTGGGTAGGATAAAACAGGCTTGAGTTTTTCCTTTCTTGGCTTTACAGGGATCATTTCCCCTTCCCTTACCGTTAGTCGAATGTTTTCCACACCTACAATCCAGGAATTCTTTTTTGCCCTTCGAAGCACCTTTCCCCTGCGGCGCTCCTTACCTATCAGGACTTCCAAGCCAGGCTGGATCTGTTTTTCCGGTTCCAGTTCCACAGTTGTTTCTTCTATGCCTTCTGTAGGCCCTTCCTGGTGCTGGGAGAGTTCTTCATCCTCTTTGTTGGCTCTGGCCTCCAGGTTTTCCAAAAAACCTTTAACCAGCTTTGTTTTTTCCCTGGTAAGTTCCCCCTCCCGGATCTCCTTTACAAGGTTTTCCAGATATTTCCTGCTTTCCCTTAAAAAGGTATCCAATTCGCTGTAACCCTGTTCCTTAAGTATCTTTTCCTTTTGTTTTACCTTTAGATGGTATAGCTCCTGGGTTCTCAGTTTTTCCTGGAATTCTCTCTCCCTTTCCTTTAATTCCCGTTCTGCAAGATTAAGATCATGAATTTTTGTGCTCAATTCTGTGATTAGGTCGGAAAGATCAGTTTTATGTTCTTTTTGATACTCCCTGGCAAGGTTGATGATCTCTCTGGGGAGTCCGTTTCTTTCGGCAATTTCCAAGGCATGGCTCTCGCCAGGAAGATTATGAAGCAGTTTATAGGTAGGCACCAGGTTTACAGAGTCAAAGGCTACTGAAGCATTAAAGGATCCTTCCTTGGTAAAACCATAGAGCTTCATAGCTCCATTATGGGTTGTAGTAATGAGAAAGGAACCGATTTTTAGAAAGGAATCTAGAATGGACATACCCAGGGCAGCGCCCTCCTCTGGATCTGTACCACCTCCCAGTTCATCCAAAAGTACAAGAGATCTTTCGGAAGCATTCTGTAAAATCTTGGTAATTCGTTTCATGTGTCCGGAAAAGGTTGAAAGAGATTGATCTATCGATTGTTCATCCCCTATGTCCGCCAGGATATTGTCAAATACCGGAAGAAGACTTCCTTCGGAAGCGGGAATGTGAGATCCTGATTGGTTAATAAGGGACAAAAGACCCGCAGTTTTAAGAGATACGGTTTTCCCCCCAGTATTAGGCCCAGTAATCAGCATCATTCTCTTTTCGCAGGAAAGGTTTATATCTATGGGTACCGCCGAAGAGCCAAGCAAAGGATGTCGTGCCTGGATAAGTCTTATCTCCTTAGAATCAAGTTTCGCCCTAAAACAAAAATGGATTTCACTGTATCGACTCCTGGCATACAAGCAATCCAAGGAGCTCACTCTATCGAAAAGATAAGATATGGTATCCGATTCCTTCACTACCAGTGCAGTGGTCTCCCTCAATACCTTTAGAACTGCTTGGCGGTAACGGTTCTGCAGCAAGGCAGCCTCGTTGTTCTTTTCCAGAAGGTCCAGAGGCTCAATGTAGAGCGTAGCCCCACTGGCCGAAACCTCCTGGATTATTCCCTGGATCCTTCCCCGATGATTTGCTTTTAAGGGAAGAACGATTCTCCCCTCCTTGAAGCTGGCAAGATCGGTTTGGAAAAGGGAAGGTTTATCCTTTAGGTAAGAATTGCTTATCCTTTCAAGATCCTGTTGTAGGGAGGAGATCCTTTTCTTAAGATTCCTAAGCTCCGGTATCTCCTGATCTTTGATATTCCCTTCGGCATCAAGAACCTTAAATATCGATTTTGCAAGATTCGATAGATCCGGAACATCTTCCCCCTCTTTTATTAAAAGAGGAAAACGCTTATCGGACTGTATAAATTTTTTAAGCCTTCCTGCGGATTCTAGATACAAAGCAATGTCCGAAAGCTCCTTTCCTTCTAGAACTGCTCTCTCCTTTCTTATCCTGGGTAAAAGAGGTTCAAGATCCGGAAAGGAGACTCTCGGAAAGGGATCCTCCAGCCTGAGGCGATCCTTAAGACTGTCCACCAGATCAAGATATTTGGAGAGTTCTCCTTCCTCCTTAAAAAAATGCTTCTCCATAACCCTTCTGCTACCTCCGGGAGAAAGGGCATAAGCAGCCTGGGTTTCCTGAATCCTTTCGAACTCTAACAATTCAAGGGTTTTTTCATCCATAACTTTTCTTTTCCATATTTAATAAATCATAATAGATTCTAGTATAGCTTTCATATCTGTCCTGATGAATCCTCCCCTCCTGTACAGCCTGAAATACTTTACACCCTGGTTCGTTTATGTGCATGCAGGATCGCAGAGAGCAAAGAGGAGCGAAAATTGTAATATCCCGAAAGTAGTGATACAGCTCCCGGGAGTGAATATTGAATAGATCTATCTCTCTTATCCCTGGTGTGTCAATAACAGCCCCCTCTGGGTGAAACTGTAGAGAAGCAAAGCAGGTAGTATGGGACCCCCGATTATACTTCTGGGAAAGTTCTCCAACCCTTCTTACAATACCAGGATCAATCTCATTTAGTATTGAGGACTTTCCAACACCGGATTGACCTACAAATAGAACGGTTTTTCCGAAAATCCACTCTTTTATCTCCTTTACTCCTTCCCCGGTTTTTATTGAGGAGCGAAAGACCTTGTATCCCAGGGAGGAGTAATTCTCCAGTCTGAGTTCTACATCCTGTTCCTGTCCTAGATCCATCTTGTTAAGTACTATTCCAGCTGTGATTCCATATGCCTCTGCAGCAACAAGAATACGGTCTATGAACCTAGGTCTGAAGGGGGGAGACTTAGAGGAGGAGATACAAAGAAGACAATCTATGTTTGCAGCAAGGGTTTGAGGAGCCTTTCTTTTGTTGTTCCATCTAATAAATTGATTTTTTCTGGGCTGTTTTTTCAGTATTAGCCCTTGTTCCAGAACGACTCTGTCTCCCGGAGCTATGGGATTATAGGAGACCTCTTCCTCCCTTAGTGTTTTACCTTTTATTCTGCAGGTTACTTCTCCCTGTTCAGTGAGCACAGTGTAAATATTATTTATGCTGTAAAGGACAAGGCCGGTCACGATAACAGATTGCCTTCATAGTTCATCTGGAATTTCTCTGCAAAGGCAGGGTGGTTAAGGGAAGAGCTAATTCCTCCTGTATTGAAAAAAAAGGAACCTCCCTTCCCACCGTTATAACCCTGGTCTTTTAAAAGCTTTAGGACCTGATTCCCTACTCCTTCCAGAGAATCCACGATCCTAATGTTACCAGGGAGAGTTGCTTCCAGTTTCGGGTAAAGATAAACAAAATGGGTACAACCAAGAATTAATGTGTCCACTCTGTATTCCTGACAAAAGGAGACGACACCCCTTATACTGTTCCCTTTTTCGGCTTCCGAGGCAAAGGGGAATCTTTTTTCTACAAATTCCACAAGTTCCGGTTCCGCATATCTAAAAACTGTACAATCCCTAGCAAAATCTTTTATAAGATTTTCCGTATAGGCCTCCGCAACGGTTCTGTTTGTGGCAAAGAGTCCTATCCGTTTTTCCTTTGAGATTTTTGCTGCAGGTTTTACCGCTGGCACTACCCCTACAAAGGGAAGGGCATACGTTTGCCTCAGGGCTCCTAGGGCTACCACTGTGGCAGTATTACAAGCCACAACTACAATCTTTGGATCTATTTTTTTTATTACTTTACCAAGTAGGGAGATAACGATTTTTTTTATCTCCGCATCCGGCCGTTTGCCGTATGGGAAATTACCGCTGTCGGCGCAGTAATGGTATACCTCTCCGGGAAGCTTTTTCCTAACCCAGTCCAAATAGGGAAGCCCACCTACTCCGGAATCTAAGAAGAGGATTGGTTTATTGTTCGTCATTGAAAAGTTTCTCAAAAACAGATCTGGCTTTCTGTTTTTCTTGGTTTGTATTCTTTCCCCCCTGACTGGCAAAGGAAAAAAAATCACAAAAATTAGCGGAGTCCTTATCCCTTACAGGCTCAGGAATTGATTCTCTGCAGTCCCATTGATATCCCAGAGCATAAAATTTACAGTTATAGCAGATCTTCAAATCCTTGCCACAATCAGGGCAAAGAGAACTTCTATAAATCTTTTGGGATCCGTCAATCTCCCGACCACAAAAATAGCACTTACCCATAACAGGATTTTACACTAAAACAACCCCAGCCTTCAATTACTTTTGTAGCCCCTTGCGGCATTATTATCTTTTGTTTACCATAATAAGCATGTTTAAACTACAGGATTGCTCCTCTCCTGGTTGCACAAATCCTGCGTTGTATCAAGAAAAAACCTGTTTTAAACATCTTAGGCACCAGGAGGAGTATATCTCTACCCTTTTTTCCCAGATTTCACAACAAAACAAGATCATTGACCTATCTCTACCTGGAATTGTATTAAGGGAGAAGGATTTCTCTGGAAAAGAGTTCTATGCCTGTAATTTTTCTAGAGCGGAATTCTCAAGTTGTTCTTTTAGCACTTCTCTTTTCCGGCTTTGTTATTTCGAAGGAACAAAATTCACTAACTGTAGCTTCCAGGATTCTAATATGGGGTATGTGGTCTTTGCAGGAGCCGAGGTAAAGGACTCCACCTTTATCCATTCTGACCTTATTCACGTGAATTTTATTGGCCTGCAGGGTAGGAATATCAGTTTCAATAATTCCGATCTATACTATTCTTCCTTTGTTTCCGCCAGATTGGAGAATGTTACTTTTGTGGATTGTAATTTAAAAAGGGTAAATTTTCAGTCCTCAAAGAGGAAGGATGTAGGATTCAAATATTCCAATTACGAAGAGGCCCTGTTTGATGATCTATTCAAGGAGGGGTTTTGAAACTTTTTTGCCACTATTCAACCACCTGCTTCTCTAACTGTTACCTTCTTGGTTCAGAGGAAGGAGGAGATGCTCTATTGGTAGATCCTGGAAGCCTCGATTCCCAACTTTTGCAGCTTATTGAGAAAAATCGGCTCTATGTTCGTTCCATCCTTATAACCCATGCCCATGATAATCATGTCAAGGCTGTAACAACCCTTCTTAAAATCTACGATGCGAAATTGTACGGTTCAATGCCCTATGTATATTCTTTTCCTTTGACAAGGCTTTATGAAAATCAGACCTATTCTCTGAGTGGTTTTTCCGTGGAAATTTTTGAAATTCCCGGTCATTCTGCAGACTCTGTAATCTATAAAATAAATGACCTTCTTTTTACTGGGGATGTACTCCTTGCAGGGAGCATCGGTTTAACACCAAATTCCTATACCAGAAATCTGATGATAAATACCTTGAAGAACAAGATCCTCCCTCTTCCGGATAAAACCATGATCTTTCCTGGTCATGGCCCTATTACAACTCTTAAGGCGGAAAGATCCTTTAATCCCTATTTTTTAGAAGGAATTCCCTGAACCTGCCAGGCAGAGGTGCCCAGAAGGTTCTTCTTCCCTCTGGTTCTGGAAGGTTGATAGATAATCTGTAAGCATGAAGCATAAGGCCCAAAGAATCGTTTACCCTTCCATAAACAGGATCATTTATAATTGGATGCCCTAAATCCTTCATATGAACCCTAAGTTGGTGGGTTCTTCCTGTTTTTGGTTTCAATAAAACCAAAGAAAAGGAACCCCAAGATTTTAGTAGTTTATACTCTGTTTCTGCAGATTTCCCTCCCTCCGGGCAAACAGAAAATCTTTTTCTGTTCCTTTCATCCCTTTTTATATAATTTTTTATTATTCCCCTTTCTTTGAGCGGTTTCCCTTTTATTAAAGCCAAATACCACTTTTCTGTTTCCCTGTTTCGAAATTGCTTTGCCAGAAATTCCTGAGTTGTAACCCTTTTAGCTGCTATAAGAACACCCGAGGTATCTTTATCCAGACGATGAACAATTCCTGGGCGGAGGTTTTCATTTTCAAACTCCATTTTCAGATCTCCACAATAATGGATTAAGCCCTGCACCAGGGTTCCATGTTTGTTCCCACAGGCGGGATGCACAACCAAACCTTGGGGTTTGTTTATCACCCAGAGATTGCTGTTTTCATAGATAACTGAAAAATCTACCCTTTCGCCCTGGAGGAGGTCCGCTTGCTCTTCAAGATACTCAAGAGTTCCTTGATCTCCGGGTTTTACCTTCCTGGAAAGCTTTACCTCTTTACCATTTATAAAGATTCTTGTTTCCTTTGCCTTAAGCTGGCTTCTGGAAAGGATGCCTTTAAATTCCGAAAGGAATTTATCCACCCGAAGAGATTCCTCTAGATCCGCTGGAACAGTAAAGTCTATAGCAATTTTCATTTAACTTTACCGATTATAAAATCCGTTAAAGCATAGGAGAGGGAAAGGATTACTCCACTTAGTATAAGACCCTTCCTTTCCTCCTGGGAATACTGTGGAAGCAGAGAAAAACCCCCGACCCCTTCGGCTCCCTCGTAATTGAAAAGCAACTTATAGGCGCTATAACCCAAAGAACTCACCATTAGAGAAATAGGAAAAACTCCAAAGGCTATAACCTCAAATCTTCTTAAGTCTCTAAGCCAAAGGGGGAATTCCTCCTCTTGGTAAGGTTCCCCTTCCTGGGTCTGTGAGTATGAAATAGGAGTAATAACAATAAGGAATATTAGGATAAAGGAAATTCCTCTAGCCATTATACCTTCTGTCTCGGACCAAAAAGAGCTGTCCCAATACGGATTAAGTTTGAACCCTCCTCAATGGCAAGGGCATAGTCGGAAGTCATTCCCATGGATAGAACCTCCAGAGGCAACTCTGGATACCGCCTTTTTATCTCTTCGAACAATTTGTAAAGACTCCTGAAGGAATTACGGGTTAATGCTTCCTCATCGGTAACAGGACCTAAGGTCATCAGACCCTTTATGATCAAACTCCGACAGTTTGATATATCCTCTATAAGGGAAAATAGTTCCTCCTTGGTTCTGCACCCTGCCTTTGTTTCCTCATCACTGGTATTCACCTCTAAAAGAATATCTATACTACCTTTTTTTGGAAGGAGAAACTTCTCCAAAGCATAGGCTGTTTCCGCTTTATCTATAGATTGAACAGCAGAAAACACCTCTACAGCAGTTTTTGCCTTGTTTCTTTGAAGATGCCCAACCAGATGAAGGGAGAGATCCTCCGGCTTATTAGTATACTTCTCTGCAGCTTCCTTAACCTTGTTTTCTCCAAAAAGGCGAAGCCCCAAAGAATAGGCTGCTTCTACTGCCTCCCAAGGATGGGTCTTTGTAATTGCCATGATGGAGATCTCTTCCTCTTTTCTGCCTGCCCTTTGAGATGCTTTAAGAATTCTTTCCCTGAGATCATGGAGGTTAGTCTCAACAAGTTTTTTGTATTGGGTCATTTTTTAGTCCTTTTGTTTTCTAGGAAGACTCCCGTAAATTATTTTATTACACATATCTTTAGGAATATAGCATAAAATAGGTAATTGGTCATTTTATCACTCCAATTTAAGTGCTATTAATTGATACAAGAATGAAAGCTAAAAGCGGAATAATTTTTTTAATAATTCTCAATCTTTCCTTTCCAGGTTTTGCTGAAACCATCCCTGGGCTTAAATTCCTGGATATTAAGGACCTAGACAGAGATACACTCCAGAAACAAGGGGAGTACAGCAGGATACACAATTCTTCTTCCAGCGATCTTATTCTTAAAAACCATCCCTTTTCCAGGGAGATAGAAAAAATATTAGATTCTGAAAAATCCCCAACAAGACTTGAGATTCTGTATCTATGGAAAGCCAAGAATCTGGAGATTGAAGGGGAAGAACTTTTTCTTTTCCTTTTTAATACAATGAACAAAATCAGCGCCTTAAAGGGAATAACCTATTATTCTGCCTCCTCTAAACGGGAGAGAATTCTCTTTACCGAAGCTGCTGTCATTCAGGACCCTGAAAATCCTATTCTCCTTCCGGATCCTTTTTATAAAGATCTTCCAGACTTTTCCCGTCTCTTTGCAGGATTTTTAGACACAAGGTTTGGTTATTTTTTGGCAGAGATTCAATACAGGGTATACAAAGATTCTCTCTGCCTCTCCCTTAAGAATGTCACACCCTTGTATATGCTTCAGCATCTTCAAGTGGCATCACCTGGTGCTCTTCAGATATATGTTGCAGTTTTTCCTGGAAAGGAGGAGTATCTTTTTTATGGATTTGCCTCTGCAGATTTAGGTTCCCTTCCTGGTTTTCAGCGGAGTAAGGAGGAATCCTTGTACAATCGTCTTAATGCACTTAAAAACTGGTTTTTTTTACAACTACAGGATAGTGTAAAACTTACTGATCCAAAATAAATATACAAAGGGCTTATATATTAATTATCTCTATTTTCTTTAATATTGACATTTTGACTATTAACCCTTATCCTCTTTTTAGGAGACCTAATTTTTGATAGAGGATGAAGTTACAATTTTAGAAGACGAGGCTATAATAGCCGCTCATATCCAAATGCTTCTTAAGGAATCAGGTTTTTCCTTCTTCAGAATCTATTCCACTGCAGAATCCTTTATAAGGGATTATAATATAACCGTTAAACCGGATATTCTCATTGTGGATATAAAACTCTCAGGTACTTTAAGCGGAACTGATGCAGTAAGGGTTTTGAATCCCCCCTACCCCGGAATAATCTTCCTATCGGGAAAAATCGATAAGATAGCGCTTTCAAAGGAGGATTTTCCCTTTTCTTATGATTTGTTAAAAAAACCTTTTAGTGAAGAAGAGCTCATCAGGCTTTGTAAAATTCATAGCCGTTCTTTTTCCCGTTCTTTACACTGTACATAGCAATATCTGCATTCTTGATAAGAGTATCTATATTATTCCCATCCAAAGGGAAGAGAGAGATACCAAGACTCGCTCCTAAGGAACAGGAAATATTCCGGATTTTCATTGGTTGCCTAAGGATTTCAAGAATTTTTATAACCACCCTTTCCGCATTATCCTTGTTTTTAACATCATTTAAAATTATAAGAAACTCGTCTCCTCCCATACGGGCAACAGTATCCGCTGCACGAAGGAGTGTAACAAGTCTCTGCGACACTACCTTTAATACTTCATCTCCAAAATCGTGGCCGAAACTGTCATTTATTGGTTTAAAATCATCCAAATCTATAAATAGTAAGGCTCCGAGGGATTTTAGCCTTTTGGTCTGCTCAATACTTTTTATGAATAGTTCGTAGAAGAGTCTTCGGTTTGGAAGACTGGTAAGATTATCATGATTAGCCATATAGGCTATTCTTTCATAGGCTGTTTCCAGCTCCAGTTTTTCTTTCCTTATTATTTCGTTAAGGCAGTTAACTTTATTGTGGATTGTGTAATTTTCCAGGGCAATGGCAATGTAGGAGCCTAGTGCTTTGAGCATCTCCAATTGTAGCTGAGTATAGGCATTCTTTTTATAACTTTGTACAGTGAGTAGACCAATAATCTCCCCCTTTATCTCCAAAGGAAGATATATTATAGACTCTGCTTCTCTACCATAGGAATGGCTTCTTTTTAAAATATACTTTGAATACTCCTTTTCCGCATCTTGTAGCATGAGAACAGTTTTATTTTTAAAACTATATACACCGAAACTCGTTTGACTGTCCCAGGGAATGGTAAAACCAGGATTTATTTTACCCTCTTCTATATAGAAACGGTAATCTAAAACCCTATCCTCGTACTCAATTTTTGCAATAGCTAGGACAGAAACATCCATAAGAGAATTCACGTTTTTGTAAACCGTTTCTGTGATAACCCGGATATCCAGTGAAGAGGTAATCTGCTTTCCTATTTTATCGATTATTTTAAGAATTCTGTAGGATTCTTCCAGTTCTTCGGATTTCTTTTTTAATTCCACATTTTTAAGTCTGTAGATCTCCGCTTCCTGTTTGGATTTGTCTATTTCATATTGTAGAGTGATTCTCTGAATTCTTTTATTTGTTTCCTCATTTTTTACTTCCTTCTCAGAATAGTAGGACTGCTTTAAGTAATTCAATGAGAGTTTATACTTTCCTAGCTCTTCATATAGGAAGGATATTTCAAAACAGATTTTATATAGATACCCCTTGGCCTGAATGTTTTTTACAAGCCGGTGGGCCTGTTTATTCAAGGAGAGAGCAGTTATCCAATCCCTTCTCTCCTTATGAATTCGTGCAAGGCTCATAAGGGCTTCCAATTCCCCCAGCTTATTGCCTGTATCCATGGAAATTGTCAGGGCTTTTTTATGACAATCCTCTGCTTTTTCAAGGTTACCCTGCTCAAGATAAACGGTTCCAAGAAGATTAAAGGATTTTACTTGATTAATATAATCCTTTAAATTTTCACCTATCTCCAGAGCCCTTTCCAGAGACTTTGTAGCTTCGTCATATTTCTCCAAGGTTTTATAGCCCTGTCCGATATTCACGAGTATATTTCCTATTTTTTCAAGCTGATTATACTTTTCTGCAATCACTAAGGCTCTATTAAAGTAAGACAAGGCCTGTTTCTGATCCTTCAATTCCCAAAGTACTTCTCCAATATTGTTTAAAGCTGCAATCTGACGTTCGAAGTTATCGTGTTTTTCCCCTAATTCTAGACTCTTTGTGTAGTATTCAAGGGCTTGTTCAAATCTTCCAAGATTAAAATATACGGACCCAAGGGCATTAAAGGCTTTCGTGGTTCCCAGATAATGATTGATCTCCTGAAAAAGCAGAAGAGCTTCTTCCAGAAGAGAGAGGGATTTTTCATATTTTGCTAAAAAATTGTAGCACCATCCCTGGTTCAAAATACTGTTGGCAGTACCCAATCTGTAACCAAGTTTTTCCGACGCTTTATAAGCCTTTTTCGAGATTACTAAACCCCTTTTGGGGTTTTCAATCATACAATTCCAGGCTTCTAGATTTAGGGCATCAATGTCAGTGCTCTCTTCCAGTGTCTCCGGCATCTCTATCATGCTTAGACTATAGTAAGATACTTTTCCTGTTTTTGTATAGTTTTTTATTCTATTTTTTTAAAGACGCCCGTATTGACAACCCTTTTTTTAATTGGTATCTTCCACACATTGTTTTTAAAGGGCGATTAGCTCAGTTGGGAGAGCGCCTGCCTTACAAGCAGGATGTCGGGGGTTCAAGTCCCTCATCGCCCAAAACTTCCGGTTTTTATTAAAAATAACCACTTTACGCCTTCCCGAATAGTAATCCCCTATGGTAGTATCCTTTTCGAGGAAATTTAATGACAGAAAATAACAAACTACGAAATCTTGGCATTATGGCTCATATAGATGCCGGAAAAACAACAACAACAGAACGTATACTTTTCTATACTGGTAAAAGTCATAAAATAGGCGAGGTGGATGATGGCGAGGCCACCATGGACTGGATGGAACAGGAGCAGGACCGAGGAATCACCATTACAGCCGCAGCAACCACCTGCTTCTGGAAAAATACCCAGATCAATTTAATCGATACACCTGGTCACGTTGATTTTACAGCCGAGGTGGAAAGATCCCTAAGGGTCCTGGATGGTGCCATAGCAATTTTCTGCGCCGTGGGTGGTGTGGAACCCCAATCGGAAACAGTCTGGCATCAGGCGGACAGGTATAAGGTTCCCAGAATAGCATATATCAATAAGCTGGACAGAATAGGTGCCGATTTTTTCGGAGTTGTTGAAGAGATAAAAAAGGTTCTAGGAGCAAATCCAGTGGTTCTCCAGCTACCCATTGGACGCGAATCGGAGTTTAAGGGATTAATCGATCTTATTTCCATGGAGGAATGTTACTGGAATCCTGATACACTGGGTCTGGAATATAAAAGAGTTTCCATTGATCCAAGCAGAAATTCTATGGCATCCGAGTGGAGGGAAAAGCTTCTGGATCATCTTGCTCATTATTCCGACGAGATTATGGAACATTTTCTTGAGGGAAGGGAAATCCCTGTAGAGCTGATAAATAAAACTCTTAGAACAGCCACCTTGAACAGAAAGATTGTTCCTGTTCTCTGTGGAGCCTCCTTAAAAAATATTGGAGTTCAACCTCTTCTGGATGCGGCAATTGCATATCTTCCATCGCCGGATGATGTACCGCCCATTCATGGGCATAATGCAAAAAATGAGAAGTTAATAGAAATTCCTAATGATCCAAAGGGGGCACCCCTAGCCCTAATTTTCAAGATCTTTAATGATCGGGAGGCAGGGCCTCTTTGCTTTATAAGGGTATATTCAGGATCAATTAAAAGAGGTCTTACTGTTTTTAATATAAACAAAGGGAAAAGGGAAAGGATTAATAGACTCTTAAGAATGCATTCAAACAGATCAGAGAATATTGAATCCCTTTCTGCGGGAGATATTGGAGTTGCAGTAGGATTTAAACTTGCTCAGACCGGAGACACCATCGGTTCCGAGGGTTACCAGATTCTCCTTGAAAAGATGTCCTTCCCAGAACCTGTTATATCTGTAGCCATTGAACCTAAGACCATGTCCGACCGGGATAAACTTAAAAACACCTTAGATATACTGCAGAGGGAGGATCCCACCTTTTCGGTTCAGGAAAATGATGAAACCGGCCAGATAATAATCTCTGGTATGGGAGAACTTCATCTGGATGTGTTAGTGACAAGAATCCTTAAAGAGTTCGGTACTGCTGCTAACATTGGAAGACCACAGGTTACCTACCGCGAGTCTATCTCTAAGAGTATTATACACACGGAAAAATACCATCGGATTTTGGCAAACAAGGAACATACCGCAGAGATTACCTTGAAGGTAGCCCCCCAAAGCCGGGGATTGGGAAATACCTTTACCTGTGAAGTGCCGGAAGGAAAATTACCAAAGGAGCTTATTGAAGCAGTCTCTAGAGGTGTTAATGCAGCCTTTTCCGGCGGAATAATGTATGGCTATCCTTCGTATGATATAGGCGTAACCCTCCTGGATGGAGTGTTTAATCCCCTAACCTCCTCTGCCATGGCTTTTGAAGCTGCCGGAGCTCTTGGTTTTGATGCAGCCTGCCGCAAAGCAGACCCTATACTTCTTGAGCCTATAATGATCATTGATATAATGGTACCAAAGGAGTTTGTAGGGGAGGTTATTGGTAATTTTACAACCCGGGGTGGAATTATTCTAAAATTGGAAAGTAAACCAATGATTGAGCATATTCATGCAGAGGCACCTATGGCTTCGATGTTCGGTTATTCTACGGTTTTAAGGAGTATAACCCAGGGTAGAGGCACCTTTTCCATGGAATTCAGTCATTTTGCAAAAAAGGAAAACACAGGAAAAAGATAGAACCGGAACCTGCTAAAGAATCGGGTTGACAATAACAATTTTACAGGGCTATATTGAACAATCCCTAATACAACGAAGGAGACTGTATGAGCTTCACAACCGACTCAATTCGAAATGTAGCTATCGCTGGACATGGAGGTACCGGAAAAACTTCCCTCGTTGAGCATATCCTCCAAGCTGCAGGAGCAATCTCCAAGGCAGAATCTGTCGATTCCGGAAAGACAATAAGCGATTACACAGACGAAGAAATTGAAAGAAAAATATCGATTCACACCTCTCTTACCCATATCTCTTGGAAGGATAAAAAGATAAACCTTCTAGACACTCCCGGATCCTCCGATTTTATCGGAGAGGTAATAGGTGCCTTTAGAACCTGCGAGTCTGTAATACTCGCTGTTGGGGCAAAGGTCGGGGTACAGATAGAGACTATTAAACTCTGGAGGCGTCTTGAAACCTTGGATAAATCCAGAATTATTTTTGTTAATAAACTGGACAGAGAGCGGGCAGATTACACCCAGGTTATTGAAGATCTTAAAACCAAATTTAAAATGAACTTTGTTCCCGTTACCCTGCCCATGGGTTCCGGCGAGGACTATAAAGGAATAATAGATTTAATCTCCTCCAAAGCCTATCTGATTCCCGAAGCTGGTAAAAAGGAGGCTGCTTCCGATATCCCTTCAGAATACCAATCCCAGGTGGAGGAATATAGAACAGCCCTTATAGAGGCAGCTGCAGAAGGGGATGATACCCTGATGGAAAAATATCTGGAAGAGCTTACTCTTTCGGATGAAGAGATCATTACCGGTTTGAAAGGAAGCCTTAAGGCAAATAAATGTGTTCCTGTATTATGCGGATCTGCAGAAAAGGATAATGGTATTGCTAACCTGCTTAACTTCTTAGCAGATATTGCCCCATCCCCTTACCTGCATAAAGAAAAGGCTATTACGGAAAAAAATGAAGAGATAGAGCTAGAAATTGATCCTGAAAAAGGCCCTTCAGGTTTTATTTTTAAAACCAGTATTGATCAGTTCTCCGGCCGACTCTCGTTTATTAAGGTCATAACAGGTAAAATTGCACCAGATACAGAGGTTTTCAATCCTCAGGAAGGTAAGAAGGAAAAAGTATCTAAACTTTATACCAGCCAAGGGAAGAAACTTGAAGAAGCAAGCCAGCTGTCCGCCGGGGATATCGGCATTGTGGCAAAGATGGATACTCTTCACACCAACACAAGCCTTTGCAGCACCGACAATATTTTTAAATTCCTGCCTTTGGAGCTTCCTCAACCCGTTCATGCTGTGGCTATTCAGGCGGCAAGTAAGAAGGATGAAGATAAGATGAACCAGTTTATCCAGAAGGCAACGGAGGAAGATCTAACCTTCCAGGTAAAATATAATACTGAAACTAAAGAGACAGTTATTTCTGGTATGGGAGAACTGCATATTTCCATAATTCTGGATAAAATAAGAGACAAACAGAAGATAGAAATGGAAACCAGGGTTCCAAAGGTGGCCTACAGGGAATCAATAACAAAATCCGCCAGTGCAGAATATACCCATAAAAAACAGTCCGGCGGCCATGGCCAGTACGGAAAGGTTGTTATAGATATCACTCCTCTGGAAAGAGGACAGTACTATAAATTTGAAAATGCCATCAAAGGAATGGCTGTTTCCAAAGGTTATGTACCTGGAATCGAAAAAGGTCTGCACGATGCCATGGAAGGCGGTGTACTTGCAGATTATCCTGTAGTGGATGTGGGAATCACCCTCATGGATGGAAAGGAACACCCTGTTGATTCATCAGAAATGTCCTTCCGTCTTGCGGCAAAGGGTGCCTTAAAAGCAGCTATGGAAAAGGCTGCCCCAGTGCTTTTAGAACCTATAATGAACCTCAAGGTTTTTGTAAGCGAGCAGTATGTTGGGGATGTCCTTTCCGACCTTAACTCTAGACGGGGAAGGGTCCTCGGTCAGGAAAGCCTTGGTGGAGAGATAACCGTTGTAGATGCCCAGGTTCCTCAGGCAGAACTTTTAAGGTACTCCATTGATCTACGGTCTATTACCTCTGGAACCGCATCCTTTGAAATGGAATTCGATCATTACAGTCCAATATCCGGGAGAATAGCCGAGGCAGTGATTCAGGCAGCCAAGGCTGAAGCAGAGTAACACTCAAGAAATTCAAAAAAGGCTGAAACCTGTTAAAAGGTTTCAGCCTTTTTTTATACTACTCTATCTATCCTCAAGAGGTATGTAGTCTCTTCTTGGGGATACATTTTTAAAGGCTGGTCTCATTATCCTTCCGCCGGAGACTATCTCCTCTATTCTATGAGCTCCCCAGGCCGGTATTCTTGACATTGCAAATATTGGTGTGAAGAGATCCTTTGGAATATTGAGCATATCATAAACAAAGCCTGAAAAGAAATCAACATTGGCAGAGATCTGTTTATCGGTATTTTTTGCTCCAAAAAAGATCTCCGGTACAAGATTTTCTACAAGAAGATAAAGTTCATATTCCTCCTGCCTGTGTTTTACCTTTGCAAGCTCGGCAGCCTTGTCTTTGAGTAGCACTGCTCTTGGATCGGAAAGGGTATAGACAGCATGACCCATACCATAGATCAAGCCTGTTCGGTCATTTGCTTCCTTATTAAGTATCTTTTTTAGATAGGCTGCTACTTCATCCCTGTCCTTCCAGTCTTTTATGTTCTCCTTAATATTCTGCATCATATTAACAACCTTGGCGTTGGCTCCTCCATGTCTTGAGCCTTTTAAGGAACCGATAGCTGCGGAAATGGCTGAATAAGTATCTGTAGAAGAGGAGGAGACTACATGTACTGCAAAGGTAGAGTTATTACCACCTCCATGCTCTGCATGGAGAACCAGGTTGAGATCCAGCAATTCTGCCTCCAGTTTTGTATAGGAGGAATCTTGCCGGATCATAAGGAGCAGATTCTCTGCGGTACTCAATTCTGGCTGGGGAGAGTGGATAAAAAGACTGTCCTTATCAAAGTAGTGTCTTTTTGCCTGGTAACAATAGGCAGTGATGCTTGGAAATTTTGCTGTAAGATCTATAGTCTGTCTAAGAACATTCCTTATGGAATTATCCTCTGGATTATCATCAAAAGAATAGAAGGCTAATACGCTTCTGGATAGTTTGTTCATAATATTGGAACTGGGGGTATTAAGGATCATATCCTCTGGGAAACTCTTAGGGAGAAACCTTTTAGAGCCTAGAATCTCGTTGAATTCATTAAGTTCCTCCTTTAGGGGGAGTTTTCCAAATAATAGGAGAAAGATAGTTTCTTCATAACCGAAGCGGCCCTCCTTTTGAAATCCTTTAACCATGTCGGCCACATCATATCCTCTGTACCTGAGCCTTCCATGGACTGGGACCTTTTCTCCTTCATCGATTATATAACCATGAACATCCCCTATTTCGGTTAAACCGACTAGAACTCCAGTACCATCCGCATTCCTTAGACCTCTTTTAACATTGTATTGGGTATAAAAATCCGGATTGATTTTGCTGCATCCCAATGCAATTTCTGAATATTTATCCAAAAATTGGTCTTCCAGCTGCTGATTCATTTATATTTCCCCCTAAAATTGAAAATTTATACATATTAGTGTATTAATCTCTTTTATTCAAGTACTAGTGGGTGACTGTTCTTTTTATATAATAGATCTCAAATATTTTATTATTATTATGTATTGCCTTCTGTTCAAAGGATGTCACAGGTCTCCAGGGGAGTCTTTCTATATAAGGCGAACCTTGGTTCTCTAAAAATTTTACTTTTCCAGCCTGATCTAGAATAAATTCCGCATAGTCCTTCCAGTCTGTTACAATATAGATATACCCACCTTCTTTTAATCTTTCCGATAAAATTTCGAGGAATTCCTTTTGAATCAATCTCCTTTTATTATGCCTCCTCTTAGGCCATGGGTCAGGGAAAAAGATATGAAATCCATCGACGATCTGAGGGGGAAACATATCCCGTAAAACAGAAAACGCATCATGTTTTATTATACGGATATTCTTTAAAGCCCTTTCCTTGGTTTGTATCAATACCCTGCCCACTCCCGGTGGATGGACCTCGAGACCAATAAAGAGACTCTCTGGTTCTCTCTGGGCAAGTTCAATAAAAGCTTCACCCATACCAAAACCTATCTCTACAATCAGCATTTTGTAGTTTTTTGAATGCTCCAATATCAAAGGAGAGTTTTCAGAATATTCAAGACCAAAATTGGGTAGATAATTCCCCAAGGCGGTTTTTATACCCTTTCCCATTCTTCCTGACCGGATTACATAGCTTTTTATATCTCTTCTTTCCATAACCTAAAAGCCTTTAAGATGCTCCTTGATCTCCTTTGTTGTATTTAAAAGGAGAAGCTCTTCGGCAAAACCGGCAGCTCTTTGGGAATCTATCCCAGAGATCTCTTTTTGTACCTTAGGGATCAATCTTGGGTCAACACTAATGATATTGATGTCTATTCCTATAAGAAAGATCAGCATTTCCCTTTCTGCCGCAGCTTCTCCACAGATGGACACTGGTTTATTAAACTTTTCCCCTGCTTTTTTTACAATCCTTATGGATCGAAGGACAGCAGGATGAAGAGGATTGTAAAGATTTGATACATCCTGATTTGTTCTATCCACTCCCAATAAATATTGAGTAAGATCATTGGTTCCAATACTGAGAAAATCGGCCTGCCTTGCCAATTCCTCTGCCTGCAGTACCGCAGAGGGAATCTCAATCATTACCCCCAGTTCCGGTTCACAGCAGAAAGTGGCCTTTTCCTCTTCCAGTTCCAGAATACAGTGGGAAAAGATCTCCTGTGCTTCAAGAAATTCCTCTAAAGAAGAGACGAGGGGTAGCATTATCTTTATCTTTCCAAGGGCTCCAGCCCGTAACATGGCCTTTATCTGATCCTTGAAGATCTCCCGATTTTTTAGGCTGAAACGTATTGCTCGTAATCCTAGGAAGGGATTTGCCTCCTGAAACCCAGGAAGATGACTAAAGACCTTGTCCCCTCCAATATCCAAAGTACGAAATACTACCTCCTCCTTTGGCATTTCCCTGACTATATGGGAATAGATATGATACTGCTCCTCCTCTGATGGGAAGGTGTTTCTGATTATAAAAGGAAACTCACTCCTGTAAAGACCTATACCCTGGGCAAGGTTGGTCTTTGCTATGGCAAGATCGGAAAGAAGATTAATGTTTGCCTGAAGCATTATATTCTTTCCATCCTTAGTTCTGGTTTCTCTATTAACCTTATCTGGTTTCTCCTTTTCTGATTTATGGATTGAAACCAGATCATAATATTTTCGTATAGAATTTGAGGCGGGCTGAATTATTGTTGCTGCCTGGTATCCATCAATAACCAAGGTCTCACCGTCTTGGATTGAAAAAAAAGCAGCGTCCTTTGTGTGAACCAGTGGTATCTCCAAGGAACGAGCTAAAATGGATATATGGGTTGTAGCTCCGCTTCCGTAAATTAAAAACCCTTCGGCATGCTGGGCGGAAAGTTTAGCAAGTTCCGAGGGAAGGAGTTCCTCTGATACAACAATCTGCCCTGTATAATCCCCTTCCGATTCTCCCAGTAGAGAAAGATTACGGATAAGCCTGTGACCCAGGTCTTTAAGATCCTGTACCTTTTCCTGAATTATGGGATTCTGGCTTTCTGTTAAAAGTTTAGAATACTCCGATACAACCCTTTTTATAGCCATTACCGGAAAAATCCCTTGGTGAATTAATTTAATCATAGAGCCGGAAAAGGCTTCGTCTTTGAGCATAAGAAGATGGGATCCGAAGATAAGTGAACCGATATCGGAAAGCTTTTCTTCCAAACCCTTTTGGAGTTCTTCTAACTGATGTTCCGTTTTTTCCAAGGCCTTTAAAAAATCTTCCAGGGAGTGGCCATATTGGTCCTGGTCAAAAAAGGGTTGTTCCTTCTGCTCCCTATCAATAACAACCGCGGTACCAATGGAGATTCCCCTGGATTCCGTTGAACAGGGCATTGAATAAGGTCTTTTAAAAGTTTGTTGAACATATTTGTTTTTTTTGTTTTTTCGTAGCTCCATCAAAAGTTTGGCATTCTCAAGTAGGGTTGCTAATTGAGAGGCTATGGTCTTAAGAGCTCTCGTGTCCTTATCATCAAAATAACCTGCAAGACTATGTTGGAGTAAAATTACACCAATCCTGTTCAAGCCATGCACTATCGGAACCGCAAGGGTTGCTGTGTAACGTTCCTCCATAATACCAGGAATAAATTTGAAATGGGGATCCTTCGGACCATCGGGAACATTTATAGGGGTAAGTTTTTTAAGAGCCTGACCGGTAACCCCTTCTCCAGGAGCAAGTTTAACCTTTCCAATGGCTTTTGCGCTTAACCCTGTAGTGGCACTTAGAATAAGATCCTCAGTCTCTACATCCCTAAGAAAAATGGAACAGGCATCCGTCCTCATGTGCTCCGCCACCAGCTGAACCACTTCCTGTAGAAATCCCTGGATATTCGTTTTCTTTTCAAAAAGGCTAACCAATTCGCTTATACTGCAGATCAATTCCAGGTTGTTTTTTTGCATAACTACCCCTTAAACTAGAAGGCTAAGTTTTTCCCGTAAGAATTCAGATTTCTCCGCCAACCCAATACCTAGAGTTTTCAAGGTTAAAACCTCTGGTCTGTAAGGATCCAGTCGAATGTTCCCACCACTTTCCTGAATTAGCCTTACAACCTTATCCACCGAAAGATGGGCTACCCTTGAAAACTCCACAGAAACTTTTCCCTCCCTTTCCTTCAAGCTGGATATGTGAAGTTTACTACACAGAATCCTTATCTCTGCCAGGGAGAGCAGACTATGAACCTCCTCAGGCATAGGGCCAAACTTATCGTAAAGCTCGGCGGTTATTCTATCCAAATCTTCCTCCCTTTGAATAGAGGCAATTTTTTTATAGAATTCCATTTTTTCTATAGAGGAACTGATATAAGAGTCGGGTATAAATCCTGAATATTCCAACTCTAGATAGATCTCTGAAGGTTCCTCCTCCTTGCCGCCCACAGCTTCAGCAATGGCTTCATCCAGAAGACGCAGATACATATCAAACCCCACCGAGGCAATCTCTCCATGCTGTTCCCTGCCGAGAAGATTTCCAGCCCCCCTTACCTCCATATCCTTTAAGGCTATTTTAAACCCTGAACCGAGATCTGTAAAATCAGAAATTATATTCAATCGCTTCATGGCCAATTCCGAGAGACTTCTTTTTTCCGGATAGAGCAGATAAGCATAAGCCTTCCGATCTGAACGACCTACCCTTCCTTTAAGTTGATACAATTGGGAGATACCGTACATATCCGCCCGGTCAATAATGATAGTATTTACATTAGGAATGTCTATGCCGTTTTCAATTATTGTTGTGGAAAGAAGAAGATGAAATCCGCCATGGACAAAACGATGCATCCTTTCCTCCAATTCCGAAGCGCTCATCCTTCCATGGGCAATCTCTACAAGAATCTCGGGCATAATCCTTTCGAGAAAAGATTTAACATCCTGGAGGGTTTCTATCCTGTTGTGGAGATAAAAAACCTGACCTCCCCGATCTATCTCCTTTCTTACAGCCCTGCTTACTACCTCCTCCGTAAACTCCTCCAAATGGGTTTCTATTGGCAGGCGATTATGAGGAGCAGTGGTTAGCAGGGACATATCCCTTATTTTTAACAATGACATATGCAAAGTTCGAGGAATAGGGGTGGCCGAAAGGGCAAGACAATCCAGGGAGGTTTTTATCTCCTTAAGTCTCTCCTTATCCTTAACACCGAATCTTTGTTCCTCATCTATCACAACCAGACCTAGATTTTTAAAAATTACATCCCTCTGCAGAAGACGATGGGTTCCTATAAGTATATCGATTTCTCCCTGTTTAAGGGCTTTTAGGAGTTTTACCTGTTCTCCCCGAGAAACAAAGCGGGAGATCATTCCAATTCTTACAGGGAATTTTTCAAATCTTTCCTTGAAATTGTTGTAATGCTGTTCCACGAGGATTGTGGTTGGAGCCAGGAAAGCTACTTGTTTGCCGCCCATAACTGCCTTAAAAGCAGCTCTCATGGCAATTTCGGTCTTTCCGAAACCAACATCCCCGCAAACAAGTCTGTCCATGGGTTGATGGTTCTCCATATCCTGCTTAACTTCATCTATGCACCGGATCTGATCCTCCGTCTCCTCGTAGGGGAAGGCAGCCTCAAACTGGATCTGCCAATCGGAATCTTTAGGAAAGGAGAACCCTGCAGCCTGTTTTCTCTTTGAATAAAGTTTGAGTAGCATATCTGCAAGATCCTCTACAGCCTTTTTTACTCTGTGTTTCCTTTTTTCCCAGGAACTTCCTCCTATTTTATCCAACCTTGGTGTATGGTTCTCACTGCCTATGTATCTCTGAACAAGGTTAACCTGTTCCAAGGGAATAAAGATTGTCTCTTCCTCTGCATATTCCAGTTGGATGTAGTCCCGCTCCGTGCCTGCGGCTTTTATTCTTTCTATTCCTTTAAAGCACCCTATGCCATAGGAGATGTGTACCACAAAATCACCTGGGCTCAGATCCACAAAGGAATCTATAGGTTTGGTTACTGCCTTTTTAACAGAACTTGGAATTCTCTTTTTTCTTCCAAAGATCTCATTTTCCTGTAGTGCAATAATTTTTTCCTGGGGAAGGGTGAAACCTTCGGAAATAGAAAAGGGTATAATTTCCAGATCGAATTCTTTAAGGAGCTGTTGTATCCTTAAGGCTTGGGTGGAGGATTCGGCAAAGATTGTAACACTGTAATTGGAGGAGAGGAGGTTCTTGAGCTCCTCCTTAAGATAAGAGATATTTCCAAAAAAGGAACGGGCTCCAGCACTGGGGAAAGAAAAAACACGCTCCCTCTCTTTGGAATCTAGAAATATTGGGAAATCAATACTTCTTCTGATTCTGGAGAGATTCTCTTTCAGATCTAGAAGAACCAGAGAGGGGGGAGGATTCCATTTCCCCTTTCTCAAGCTTTGACTGTATAGCTCCTTTACTTCTTTTTCTAGGATTTCTTGGTTTTGATACAGACGATCCCGGCTTAAGGTAAATAATAAGGCCTCTTCGGAGAAGTAATCTGCCAAGGAAAATCTCTTTGAAAAGGATAGGGGAAAAAGTATCTCCTCCGATCTAACGGTTCTAAGTTCTGTTAATTCCAGTGCAATCTTGGAATACTCCGGAGCCTTCAGGGATTTGAGCCTTTCAGAAACCTCCCTGATTCTTTCATCCTCCCAAATAATCTCTCTATAGGGATAGATATCTACAGAATCAAGGATAGAAACAGATCTTTGGGTTTCCGGTTCAAAGATCCTTATCTCCTCAATAATATCAAAATCATAAACAATCCTCACAGGGGCCTCATCACCGGCTAAATAGAGATCAAGCACTTCCCCCCGCAGAGCAAATTCTCCAGGTACCGATACTGCCGGTACTTTAAGGTATCCAAGGGTTGTTAAAAGTTTCTCTAATTTTATGGGATTAATCGGCATACCCTTTCTAAGGTTAATAAGATAGCTCTTAAGGAAGTCTGGATCGCCTAGAGGGGAAAGGAAGGCTCGAAGGGTTGTAACAATAACACAGGGCTTTCCACTTAAAAGAGCTTTTAAGGCTAAAGCTCTCCTGCCGAGAATAGGCGCCTGTAGGTTCTGTTCTGTATAGGGAAGGGTCTCCCAGGATGGAAAGGTATAGTATTCTACTCCGGTAAGGGAAAGGTCTCTTGCAAATTCCTCCATTTCCCTTTCTGTCGGAAAAATAACAAGACTTTGCCGCTGTACAAGTCTTGAAGTCTCAGCTATGAAAAAGGATAGGAAAGAACCCTTTGGCCCTTCCACAACAAGAGGAAAATCCCTACCACCCAAGGCCTCCAGAAATATTCTATAGTTTTTATTCTTTATAAGAGCATCGGTGATCTTTTTTATAAATAATGTTATCATATATTGATTCCGAAAATTGAATAGAGACCAAAGATGAAATAGCTAAACACTTTTGCTATTATGGAGAAGGTTCCGGTGAAAAAAAACATTATTCTTGGATTATTGCTTTTCATTTTCCTGTACAATCTTTCAGCTTCAGAAGCAGGGATTCAGGTTTCTATTCGTTTTCACGATAAAAAAATCTACTACCAGAATAGCCAGATCTTTATAAAAATAGAAATTACTAACAATTCAACAGAAACCTACCGTTTTAAGGTTGCGGATCTCCGGGTCTTTAACCTGGATTTCCAGGTAAAAACCTTAACAAATCTTCAATTAGCACCTTCGGAAGAATTTATCATACAGCGGAATACTAATCAACCGATATTTTTCCGGGAGATGAGTCTTGAACCGGGAGAACAGTATTCCTTTATTGAGGAGATGACAAGATATATCCGCTTGACTGAACCTGGTGCTTATATAATCAAGGCTTTATATTATCCGGAACTCTACTCCCCTCGCCGTACCTTGGCTATGGAATCCAATACCCTGACCCTTTCGGTGAGGCCAGGCGTTGCACTGCTCCAAAGGGCAGATCAAATAGATCAGGAAACAGGGGAAATTCTTAAAAAACAACCCCTTTCACCAGATCAAGTGGTGGAATACACCCTGCAGGCTAGACAGAAGAGTCAATGGAATAAATTTTTCCTATATCTTGACTTAGAGAGGATGATGTTAAGAAATCCAGAAATAAGCAGAACCTATTCCCGTCTTACGGCGGAGGAAAAGGAAAGAGTTTTAGCCAAATACAAGACCTCTCTGATGCAGGAAACCGCTGATGAAGTAATTCTTCTGATACCCCGGGAATTTGAAATTATAAAAACCGTATATACCGCGGATGAAGGGACAGTGCAGACTATTCAGAGATATTCCTACCCTGGTTTTACGGAGATAAAACGCTTTACCTATTATCTTTACAGACATGACCTTGTGTGGTACATCTATAACTACGAAGTGAGGAATCTAGGTACGGAATGAAAACCCTTGTTATAGCGGAGAAAGACAAAACAAAAGAGATACTTTCTCTGCATTTGCGCCCCCTGGGTTTCGATATCATCCATTATCATAACCCAATAAAAGCCATGGATAACATCGATGAAATTGAACCTGACCTTGTGCTCTTCAGTGCCGAGGATTTTCCACGGCACTGGAAACCCTTCTTACGCTTGTTGAGAGCCAGCAGAACAAAGGAACAGACTGTCTTTATAATCCTCCGGGGGGAGCATTTCTCCTTCGAAGAGGCATCCAAGGCGAGTCATTTGGGAGTAAATGGAATAATATCCGAAACCTTTGATTCCAGAGAAAAAAACCGTCTTCAGGAGCTATTCATTAGGTATAAAATGATCAAGGAGGAAAGATTGGATACCAGATATGTTCCTGAATCCTTTGATAACATCGAATTCCTTATTACTCATCCAATAAATTACTCCTTAATTACTGGAACAATCCTTGATTTTTCCCTGGAGGGACTTCGTTATAGACCGGACAATCCAAGCCTTACACAGGATCTTGCCCGAGGGGTCGTCCTCCCTCATTGCAGTTTAAAAATCGAGGATCTTATCTTTTCCCTAGAATGCAAGGTGGTTCGACACAACGATGTATTGGCTATGCAGTTCCTCAACCCAGAGGAGGATCTTAAAGAGACCATCCTTACCTTTATAGACAAAAAATCGGAGAGAGAACTTCATCGCCTTCTCAATAGAAGCGCCTAAATAAGAAATATCTGTAACTTGACAGGGGAATCGGTTTTTTTTATATATGAGATGATGGAGGTCTAGGATGAGTATTAAGAAATATCTTGATACTGAGTCATTTTTCAATATAACTAAATACAATTCCCATGCCGACCTGCCCAAGGAGGCCGTAAGATTCACCGGGAGCCCGAGAAAACACCCCTATGATTCAAATAAGATCATTCTTATAGCTGAACCCTTTTCTTCTCATACCGGATTTTTCGAATTCAATATCTCCGACATCCTATACGTGGAAAATAAATCCAACCTTGTGTCCGATTCTGGTGCAAGTATAACCATGGCTGAGCTTTGGGTAAAAAAGGGAAGTGTAGGAATCAAGTATGATCCCTTTGAGGTGGCAAATCCTCTGAAATACCTTAGGGATAGCGATACCCTTCTTCAGGTTTTATCCGAGATAGAGTAAAGTGTATTCTGAACAAGGTCATAACAATAAAATCCTCTGTACCCTTTGCCCCAATGGATGCAGTATACCTGAAGAAGGCTACGGAGTATGCGGGATAAGAACAAACAAAAGAGGTTACCTCTCCCTGCCCTACTTTGGGGTACTATCCGGTTTTTCCCTTGATCCAATAGAAAAAAAACCCCTTTACCACTATTACCCTGGTTATCCTATTTTTTCTGTTGGTTTTTACGGCTGTTCATTAAAATGTCCCTTTTGCCAGAACTATCATATCTCCCAAAACTACGGACCACCCAGGGACAGCACATCACCGGAGGATACTGTTTCCCTCGCCCTTAAATATAATTCCTTCGGTATTGCTTATACCTACTCGGAACCCTTAATTCATTTTGAATTTCTTATGGAAACCGCAACTTTAGCCCGTAAAAAGGGACTTAAGAATATCTTAGTTACAAATGGATACATTAATGAAAAGCCAGCCCTGGAGCTTCTACCCCTGATTGATGCTGCAAATGTAGATCTGAAAAGTTTTAATCCAGATTTTTATAAGAAAGAATTGAAAGGTAAAATTGAACCAGTAAAGCGCTTCATTGAATTAGCCTCCAAATCTATACACTTGGAGGTTACAACCCTCATTATTCCCGGAAAGAATGATTCTGATAAAGAGATTCTTGGAATTGCAGAGTTTCTTGCCTTCCTGGACAGAGAGATACCTCTTCATCTTTCCTGCTACTACCCAGTTTTTAAATACACCCTGCCTCCAACTCCGCCAGGTAGAGTATTTTCACTAGCCGAAATCGCAAGAAAACATTTATCCTATGTATATCCTGGAAATGTAGGCGTTGAGGAAGTGAACACCTATTGCCCTTCCTGCGGGAATCTTCTTATAAAAAGGACTGGTTATAAGATTTCATTATCAGGACTTGAAAGTGGTCTATGTAAAAAATGCTCCCGCTCAGTGAAAGTGGTAGGAGCCTAAAAATATTTAAATCTAGTTGACATAATTTCCTGTTTTCATTAGTCTACTTATCGATGATTTTTTCATTCCGCGATAGCTCAATCGGTAGAGCGGGTGGCTGTTAACCACTAGGTCGTAGGTTCGAGTCCTACTCGCGGAGATAAAACCTGCTATTCTGGCAGGTTTTTTTGTATCTTTTTTAGGCGGAAAGATATGAGCCATTTTCTCTTTTTTTATCTGCTTCTCGCATTCCTCATTGGTGGCGGCTCTATAATTCTTACAGTCTCCCTTATATTAATAAAGAATAGTTTTAATAAGGAGAGATTCAAACTTTATTTTCTTTCCAGCTTTACTGCTGTAGTAGTTTTTCAGCTTATAGTGGAATACCTCAGGAATACAAATCTTTATACTCAAACATTTTTTCCTATAATGCTAGCCCTTTCCGACCTTTCCGTATTCTCTCTGATCTATTTTCTCCCCTTGTACATTCATGACCTTATCAGTTTTCCTTTTAAGAGAATCGCTAACATGGCTTTCCTTTTTCTTTTTCTAATAATCTCTCTTGCTAGGATACTTCCGCTTCCGGATATTCTCAAAAGCTATACAACAAACCTAGGGGGTATTCTCTTTTTTACAGCCATAGTCTACTCTTCTCTTATTATGCTCCTTTATCCAGAGGGAATAGGAGACCAGAAGCGGAACAGAACGCTCTCCCTTGGAGCAGGTAGTACAATCGGTTTTCTCTTTATTCTTTTTCTGCTGAATATATATGAGAAGAACTCCTCCTATATTGGCACACTCTTTTCCCTAAATTCTCTTGCCATTGCTACCTATTATCTTATTATAAGTGCTGGTTTTCTCTATCTAGGAATTCAGGAGCTTAAAATTAACCAGGAACATCTAGATCAGGATTATATTCCAGTTCTAAAAAATAATTTTAGCATCACTGAACGGGAGGTAGAGATAATCTACCAGTTGATTATGGGAAAGAGTTATAAGGAGATAAGTGAAAGTCTCTTTATATCCGTGGATACGGTTAAAACCCATACCCAGAACATCTATAAAAAATTGAATGTTAATAATAAAGTCGCCCTGACTAATAAAATAAATGAACTTATATCCAAAAGGATCGTTGATGCGTAAGAATTATCTTTTTCTTATATTATTATTTTTAATCTCACTTTTAGCAGGGTTTGGTTTGAATGAAGCAATCTCCCTCTCCCGGTACCTTGAAGAGTTTACCAGTACTATAAAGGTGGAATCTCTCCATTTTTTCAGCTCTCAGAATAAAGGGGAATGGCATTATAATGTAAATATAGCCTTTCACAATCCCACGCATAAAGATATACGTGTTTCACTGGATGATCCTGTATTATCCTTAGAGGATCTTATAAGTTTTCCTGTTAGTTTTAATGATCTAAATGAACCAGCTTTAGGTCCTGGCGAATCTATCGTTATGAGTGGAAAAGTAACTATCCCGGAATCCTTGTTCCGAGAATTGCGCCTTACCCAAACAATTCCTCTTAATTTTTCCTGTTATTTTACTGCTTCTGCAGGAGGCCTATGGAAGATCAAAAATCGTATTTTGATCTTCCATGATGAACATCTCTACTATTTTTAATTCAACACGCTATTCCCCGGGCAGATCTTATGGTTACACCTTCCCCCCAGAAGGATTTTTCATAATCCAGATATACCTCTCCAAGGTAAGGTTTAAGGTTTTGTTCCAGATAAAAAGGGATTTCTTCCCTAATTTCAATGGTATCATCTTCCTTTGACACATCCAGTGTCAGCCCCAAACGGGGACCGCCTCAGCCAAAGCCTTTAACAACTATCCTGAATCCCTTATCCTTGTTCTGATTTAATATCTTCTGTAGCTCCTCTTTTGCTTTAGGGGACATCTTTATCATTCTTTCCTCCAAGTTTGTAAATAATAGTAATATATAGTTTTTTATATATTTCGGCAATAGTTAAATTGTGTTATTTTGAATTATGGGAAACAAAATTGTGAAGGTGGTCCCGATTCCCTTGGCGCTTTCCACGTCGATACTGCCACCATGGTTTTTAACAATAGAATAAGCCATGGTTAACCCCAATCCTGTCCCTTTTTTGGCTTCTTTCGTAGTATAGTAGGGTTCAAAGATATGGGATAGGGTCTCCTCTGACATTCCAATTCCACTGTCCAGGATCTTTATATACAAAGCTTCGCGAGCAGTATCTATACCGGTAGAGACAGTAATTTTCCCTGTTTCCGGAATTGCATCCACGGCATTTAGTAGAATATTTAAAATAACCTGCTGCATCTCCCCCTTGTATAGATCGTATTTTGGTAGAGATGGATCTAGTCTCTTTTGGTAATCTATAGGCTTTTTTCTTGAATGCCTCACTATTTCGATGACATCCCCTACAAGCATATTAATATCAATAGACTCCTTTTGCAGCTCTGATTTCTTACCCAGGGGCAGTATGGTACGGATGAGTTCCGAAGAACTAGATATTATTCCCTGGATCCTGGATATGGAGTTTTGTATTGTTTCATCCTGATAGGCCTCATTCTGAAGTGTGATACTGGAGAGATAGCCGTTTATTCCGGTGAGGAGGTTGTTTAAATCATGGGCTAATCCGTTTATAAGTGTGCCAAGAGCCTCCATTTTTTGTGCATGGGCTAATGTTTTTTCCGTTTCCCGCTTTTCTGTTATATCCTGACCAATGCAAAGAAGTTCTTTTGGTTCACCTTCATTGTCATAATATATACGGTTTGTCCATGCAACCAGGAGCCTACCACCTCCCCTTTTAAAACATTCACTTTCGCTGTTTTTGTGTCTTTCAGGATCTGTAAATATCCTCTGGAGCATATCATCCCGAAAAATCCTTCCTTGGGCATTTTCTCCAAGTATCTCTTCAGTACTAAAACCAAATATTTTCTGAGCATACTGATTCATAAAGAGAATCTCTCCCGATATACCAATTTTAAGAATTATTGAATTTGCATCCTCAACAAGATTCCTGTATCTCTCCTCTGCCTCCCGTAATTCCGTATTATCCCTTAAGGAAAGCATAAGACCTACCCATTTCCCAGTTTTACCAAGTACCTTGTAAAGAATAAGGGAGATATATCGACCGCTTAGGGAAGAGAAAACCTCCGGTATTACATAGATCTTCTCCTTGGAAAAAATGAAATCCTCCACCTTTTGAAAGAATTGTCTGTTTAAGAGGGCTTCAATCATCTCCTCCAGAGTAGTTTCATCATCCTTCAATACCATTTCTGGATAAAATTTTTCTAAAGAAGGATTCTGTGTTATCAGATAACCTTGGGTATCAAAAAAAGCAATTCCATCCACAGAAGCCTCCAGGGAGGCATCCTTAAGACGAAGATGTCGAAATTTCTCGTCATGCTCCAGGGAAACATCCCTGAAAACACCTAAAATACCGCAGATTTCACCGGTCTCAGAAAATAAGGGTGTTTTACTGTATTGGATGGTTATTCTGCTTCCATCCTTAATTATCTGTTCATCGATACTTTCGTAAACAATCCTTTTGTTACAGACGAAACTGTCCGATTTTTTATAGGATTCAGCAAGATCCTTAGGATAAATATCATAATCACTTTTACCTAAATAATCCTGCTTTGTTATACCGAGGAGTTTACACCACTTCTCATTAGCCAATACATAAAAGCCTTCTGGATCCTTTATAAAGATATATTCAGGAAACAGATCTATTACATCAAGAAAGGTATCTACATATCTCTTGAGAGATGCTTTTATTAGTCTTTCCATAAATTAAAATTGTTAAAAATCCTTTGATTCCAGTTTTTTGGCTCTTTCCCTTACCCTTTTGAAAAAAGCCTCCTTATTGACCACATACCTTTCGTGATCTCCTCTGCCTATGATCCCTAGCTCATCGTAGGCTTCCATTTCAAGAAAGATCCTGGTGGCCTCAATCTCTTTTACAGTAACCTTTACACTTACCGTTTCTCCCAAAATGGTTGGTTTATCATGGATAACCCAGGATGACTTTCCAACAGAGATAAATCCCTCTTCTAGGGTTGGATCAATTAAATCCACCGAGGCTTTTATCATAAGAGCTACCAAGCTTGGGGTTGCAAAAAGTTTTTCGAGCTCCCCACTTCCATAGTTCAGAGAAGTGTCCCCTGCCTCTACAACCTTTTGAACCGAATAGGTGTCTCCAGGAGCAATAGGTTCTCTTTTCATACCATACCTCCTCCTAAAGTTATAGTTTAATTATAGACTATAATAAGAAGTGTGCAAAACAATCTTTCCATGATTCCTTTAATTGACACTCTTTTTTCATACCTCTATACTCATCCTGGAAGCTGATGGGATCTGGTGGTCCCCGCGGTCTTCAAAACCGTTGTCTGCTTATTCTGCAGAGGCAGGTTCGATTCCTGCCTCTTCCGATATGAAAGAATTCTCAAAATTACCCCAAATAGAAAAACTTCTTCAAGAACCTGTTTTTTCAAAATGGATCCCCCTTTTGAGCAGGCCCTTAGTTGCCCAGATCCTCAGGATCACTGTTAATAGTTACAGGGATGATCTTAAGGAAGGAAAAGAGATCTCCTTAGACAGCATAGTTAGCCATGCAGAACAATGGTGTAAGTCAACTTATAAGAAAAAGATTGTCCCTCTTGTGAATGGAACAGGAACAATTCTGCATACAAACCTCGGGAGATCCCCAATACCATTAGAGGTCTGGCAGGAGGCCGAGGAGATAAACTGTGGTTATTCAAATCTGGAGTTTGATCTTGAATCAGGGAAAAGGGGTAAGCGCAGCGGTATTCTTCCTGACCTTTTTAATCTTTTAACCGGCGGGGATGCCTCTCTGATTGTAAACAACAATGCCTCAGCAGTTCTACTCCTTCTCTCTGTACTTGCACGGGGAAAGGAAGTAATAGTCTCCCGGGGAGAACAGGTGCAGATTGGTGGAGGTTTTAGAATTCCCGATATTCTTGCCCTTTCTGGCGCAAAACTTATAGAGGTTGGAACTACAAATATAACCACACTTAAGGATTATCAGAAAGCTGTAACTGGAGAAACCGCTCTTATACTTATTGTTCACTCCTCCAATTTCGCCATTCGTGGATTTACTAAAAAACCGGACCTTTCCTCTCTGCGGGAGGTAATTCCACGCGAGGTGCCCATTGTAGTTGATCAGGGTTCCGGCGCAACAAGGGAACATCTGAAGGGAGAGGCTTCGGTAAAACATTATCTAAACCATGGCGCAGCCTTGGTAACCTTTTCTGCAGATAAAATACTAGGCGGCCCCCAGGCGGGGATTATAACCGGCAGAAAGGAATTAATTGAGCTCCTAGCCAGAAATCCTCTCTACAGAGCCTTTAGACCTGGGAAGACGATCTATTCCCTTCTTCAGGCACACCTTATCCTTCGTCTAAATGGAACAGTACCAAGTATAACTGAAAAGGCCATTTTATTAACCGAAGAGGAACTGAAAAAACGAGGGAGAAAGATCCAAAGAGCCCTGCCTAAGGGAACTATCGCTGTAGTACCCTCTACACTTACTCCTGGCGGGGGAAGTACTCCCGACGAGGATTATCCCTCCTTCTCTTTAGCAATAAATTCCGATCTTCCCCCCCAAAAGGTACTCAAATTCCTTAGGGATTATTCGCCTCCAATTATAGGAACCATTACCAATAATCAGGTTCAAATAAATCTTGCCACCCTTCTTGAACAGGATATCCCTGTGGTTAAGGAGGCCCTTTCTGCCCTCCTGGGAGAATAAAAGGATTCCTAGAAAATGTACGTAATTGGAACTTCAGGCCATGTTGATCATGGTAAAACTCTATTAATTGAGGCTCTGACAGGAATAAATGCGGATCGTCTTCCCGAGGAAAAGGAAAGGGGGATGACCATTGATCTCGGCTTTGCCCACTATAGGAGTCGCGAAGGCGAGATTATTGGGGTTGTGGATGTTCCCGGACATGAACGATTTATCAGGAATATGGTTGCAGGAGCTTGGGGCTTGGATTGTGCCCTCTTGACTGTTGCCGCAGATGACGGATGGATGCAGCAGACTGAGGATCACGCCTGGGTTCTTAAGTATCTCAAGGTTCCAATTGTACTTTTAGTAATTACAAAAACAGATCTCGTTAGTCCAGAGGTTTTCGAGGTTCTTAGGGAGGAAGTTTCCGGAGAATTCAGGAGGGTCTTTGAGAGGGAACCAAAGATCCTGGGCGTTTCTGCAAAATCTGGAAAAAATATTGAGGAATTAAAGGATCTGATCTATCAGGAACTAAGAAAAAATGAAATACCCAAAGAGAAATATCCTTATCTTTACCTAGATCGGATATTCTCCAAAAAAGGTTCGGGTGTGATTGTTACAGGCACCTTAAAGGGTTCAGCCCTTAACAAAGAGGATAATCTTCTGGTTTTTCCCATAATGAAGGAGGTAAAGGTAAGAAGCCTCCAGGCCTACTATTTTGAAGTTGATTCTGCAGAACCCTCCTGCCGGGTCGCCTTGAATATTACAGGAGTAAAAAAAGAGGAACTTAAAAGAGGCTACTGTCTTTCCTCCCGAAATTCCCAGTTTCAGGGAGCTATGGAAATAATTGCTTATCTTTACAATTACGAAGGTAAAGAAAACAGTGCCCAGGAATATATAAAAAACCATAAGGAGATAGAGATTGCCGCAGGCACTTGGAACTGCAAAGGGGTTGTACACTTTCTTGGAACAGGGAATATTGCCAGGATAATTCTATCCGAGCGTTTTCCAATGTATTGGAACCAACCCTTCTGTGTCCTGCAACCGGGCGGCAGTTCAATCCTTGGCGGTGGAAGGGTGGTCTGGTCCGGTACTCTTACAAAAGAGAAAAGAATTAAATTTCTTGAGCTTTCCTCCCTGATTCCCTCCCTTAACAAACCCTCAGATTACAATCTTCTTCAACTAAAACTTCTTGGCTTTATTCCCCTCTCCCAGGAAACAAGATTTCCTAAATCGGAAAAGGAATCCATCGTTCTGCTTGGAACTTGGGCTTGTTACCTACCCTGGTTAAAGGACCAGGAGGATAGAATAGTACAACTGGCCTTTAAACCAGGGGGTATTAAGATTGAGGAGGTGGCTGGTAAACTTTCCCTTCCCTTGACCTTGGTTAAGTTGATTATTGCACGATTGATCAACCAAGAGAGGATCAAGGAGATGAATTCTGTATTATTTCCACCCTCTCTTACACAAAGCGAAACCCTCTCTTCAATAGGTAAGAATCTTGTAAATCTTTTAAAGAAAAACGGGAATGAGGGGATTACCCTCTCAAAACTGGAGATCCCGGGTGCACAGAAGGAACTTAGAAACCTAGCCCGTTTAGGTATCGCGGTTTCTTTGGATGGAAACCTATTCTATGACCAAGAGACTTATAGGAATCTTAAAAGGGATTTATTAAAAGGCTTTTCTACTGGTGATCGATTCTCCATTCCTCAGGGAAAGGATAAGATCGGACTAACAAGAAAATATATGATCCCTCTTTTAAACAAACTTGAGACAGAGGGCTTTGTCAAAAGGGATGGGGATTTCCGGGTGGTTCTTAAACTTCCCTGAGGTTTACTAAGCCCAGAAAAACCAGTAATAGAAGGTTAAAACTATAGGCCTTCGCAATACCTATATACTGAGCCAGACTTCCAATTACCAGAGGCAGCAACATTCCGCCCAGGGACATCCCGGCAAAGAGAATACCAGTAGCGATTCCGGGATTTTTCGGGTACAGTTTTGTTCCTCTGGCAATTAACAAAGGGAAAATGGGTCCTATTCCCAGACCGTAAAAGAAGATAATAAAAGTCTTAACTGTTATTAAAGGAAGAAAACAGAAAATTAACAGGGAGACAGAGGCAAGCAGGGTTCCGAAAAACAGGATTCTTGAAGGCCTCAGTTTTTTTAGCAAAAGTGGTACAAGAGCCCGGGATATAACTACTCCTGCAAGGTAGATTGAAACCACAGCGCTGGAGAGACGAAGGGAGACCTGAAGATCCGTCTTAAAATGCTCTGAAAGCCAGTAAGAAAAACCGATATCAGGTCCCACACTGATAAAAACAAGAAAAGCTGTAAAGAGTAATTTCTTGTCTTTTAAAAGAGTAAACCTTCCAGACTTTTTTTCTTCTTCTTTCCTTTCAACCTGAGGAACACGGATTCCTGAAAAAAAGAGTATTAAAACACCAAAAGCCGCAAAGTAGAAGGAACCTCTCCAGGTTATTCCTAGAACCAAAACTAAAGAGACGATGAGCGGAGAAAGAAAGCTTCCTAAGGCTGCTACCGAGGTTTGAAGAGCCAGATTTCTTTCTCTTTTTTCTGGGAAAAGGGAAAGCATTATACTTTGACCCAAAGCTCCTACGGGACTTCCTAATAAGCTCATAAAAAAGATTGAAACAAGGATAGTAAGGTATGTTCCAGACAGGGCTGTAATAATCAACCCTGCAAAGAGGCAGAAACAATGGATTAAAAAGAGTCTCTTACGATTTAAAAAGTCCGACAAGGCTGCCCCGAAACTGGTACCCAAGAGAGAGCCAAGGGAGAGAAGAGTAAAAAAGATCCCGGCCTGAACATAGGTTATTCCGAGATCTTCTACAATTGCCGGAATTGAGGGTCCCAGTATTCCCATAACCAGAACCCACAATCCATTGGCAAAAAAGGAGAGAAAAGGCATTTATTCTCCTATATGGTTTAAGGCCTGTTGTACTGTCCAGCTCTCATGGACAAGGCCGACCATAGCCTCGATCATAAATTGTACCCTGGGATGCTGCCAGATATTTCTTCCTATAGCAATTCCTTTCCCACCTGCCTGCACAGAATAGTATACATCCTTGAAGAGTGCTTCGAGACTGTCCGATTTTTCGCCACCAAGAATAACGATAGGTGCTGGACAACCGGCAACTACCTCGGCAAAACTATCAGGATCCCCGGTATAGTAGGTTTTTATAAGATCACCCCCGATCTCCTGGGCAGCCCTGGCAGCAAGTTTTACTCCCTTTGGGTCTGTGGATTTTAGATCCTTTCCCTTTGCCATGGCCTCAATCATGAGAGGCACACCCCATCTTTCACAGACATCCGCTGCCAGGGAGGCCTGTTTTATAAATTCCCCTTCCCGTTCATGGCCAAATTTTACAGTAACAGCTGCCCCGGCTGCTCCATAGGCAAGAGAAGTTTCGGGACTGCTAATCAATTCCTCCTCAAATCTTCCTCCCAGGACAGTGAATCCTCCTGTAAGACGAAGGATAAGTCCAAGATTACGATCCCAGGCCTCTGCAGAGGCTTTTACAAAACCCCTGGTGGTCAGAACCGCATCGGCTCCAGCCTTGACACAGGCCTCTATTAAGGCAGGAGGATTATTTATCCCCTCCATGGGCCCTGCGATGCTGCCATGATCTATGGCTACGATAACACTTTTTCCTGTTTCCTTTCTGAAAATTGAATTCATACGAAGGGTTCTTCCAATGCTCATTCTGTGATTCTCCTGTTCTCTTTTGATAAGGAATGAAAAATATCCTTTAAATTGTTGTATGTCTTTTTATATAGTTCAAAGATAAGATTGTATCTTTCCCCATTCTCCTCTCTTGGACTGTATACGGTTTCTATTTTTACAATTTCATCCGAAGCCTTTTGGAGGGAGTCATAGATCTTTAACCCGTAAAGGGCAAGAACAAGGTCACCTGCCAGCTCCGAATCTTTCAGTTTTGGTACAAGTATCTCTTTTCCAGTAATATCAGCCTTTATCTGATTCCAAAGACTGCTCCTGGAGGGACTTCCTGTTATCCGGAGTTCCTTGATCTCAAGGCCCTTCTCTTCCATGGTAGAGATTACATCCCGTATTGCATAACCTACAGATTCCAGAACAGCCCTGGTAAGGTGAGCACCTGTGTGCTGAAGGGTTAATCCAATAAAAGCAGCCCTGGCAAGGGGATCCCACAAAGGGGCTCTCTCACCACTTAGATAAGGAAGGAAGATAAGGCTTTCCGCTCCAGGAGGAATTAGAGAGGCTTCGTCAATAAGCTCCTGATAATCCTTCTTTCCATTGCCGCTTACCCCTTTAAACCATTCCAAAGCCTTTCCGGTAGTTGAAATGATTCCAGAGATATTATTACAGCCTTCTATTACATGGCCTAAACAGAGAAGCCTTTTATCATTAACCGTTTTATCTGTGCAAAGATTGATCCCTTCGGAGGTACCGGATCTGTCACACACCCTGCCCGGAAAAACGGTACCAGTTCCCAGAAGAGAGACAATAAAATCGGGACCCCCGGCAAAAACCGGGATTCCAGGAATTAAAGAAAACCCCCGTGCTGCCTCCTCTGTAATATTTCCTGCAAAATCCCCGGGTTTAATAAAGGGTGGAAATTTATCAAGATCAAATCTCAATACCTGAAGGATCTCTTTGTTCCAAATAAGGGGTTCAAAACCCTTCGCAGGAAAGACCATATAGGGTTTTCCTGTTAAACTAAAAATTACGAATTCTGGACAGGATAGAAAATGTCTTGTTTCCCTATAGATCTCTGGCCTATTGTTTCTTATCCATAGGGCTTTGGGTAGATAAAATGAGGGATCCACAAAGGTGCCCATAAGTCCCGAAATTAACTTTGCCTCTTCCAGGCTGCGCCTATCCATCCAGGTCATGGCTGGCATTAGAGGTTGATTTTTCCCGGAAACTGGCAAAAGGGTGGGACCGTTTCCGCTTATAACCAAAGCCTCTAGATCCTCCGGCTTTTCCACTACCTTCCTGATAATCTCTTTTAAGATCTTCAACCACTCTTCTGGTGAGGCTTCGTGGAAAAAACTATTTTCTTCCTCTTTTAATGAAAGAGGAAGAGAGAGGGATTTTATAACTTCTCCCTTAAGGGAAAATAAAGCGCCTTTGCAGGCAGTGGTACCAATATCAAAAGCAAAAACCACTTTATTCCTCGTGAACCAGAAGGACTCTATAGGTATCAGTAGTCATGGCCTCTTGTATACCCAGGGATAAATCCGAATAGGAGACCTCACGGCTTATAAGTGGTGTAACTAAAACCCTGCCAAAAGCAAGAAGCCGCAGGGCAGTATAGAAATCCTGTTCCGTTCTGCCTTCACTTCCTGTAATAAGGTACTCTTCTCTGTGCAAGGTATTGGCATCCATAGGAAAATCCGGTTTATCGCCGTAGGAGGTATAAACATTTATCCTTCCGGTTTTTGAAAGACAGGTAAAGGCGGACACCAAAGCTGCCCTGGCCTGGGTGGTAACTATCGAAACGTCGACTCCTCTGCCGCCTGTTTCAGTTTTTATTATTTGCGGAAGATCATCCTTTGAAGGGTCCAGGGTTTTATAAGCCCCAAGATTCTTTGCTAAGGTTCTTCGCTTTTCCTCTGGATCGGATACAAAAACCCTGGCTCCCATGGCATTTGCCACCTGTAGATGAAGTAGCCCCATAGGCCCCGCTCCAAGGATCAATAGATCCTCTCCCAAAGAGAGTCCTACTCTTTTAAGAGATCGAATACAACAGGAAACTGGTTCAGCGAAAGCAGCCTCCTTAATAGAAAGTCCCTGAGGAATAGGAAATACTTGAGATGCATTTACAGCTATGTACTGGCCAAAACCTCCCAGCACCTTTTGACCCTTTTTAAAACGGTTGGAACAATGATTGGATTTCCCTGTTCTGCAATAATGGCATTCTCCACATCGGGTAACTAGATCCAAAGCCACCGGTGTACCCAGGGGATAATCGGCCAGCACCTCGCTACCCTTTTCCACCACAATTCCGGAGGCTTCGTGTCCGGGAATAAGGGGATAATAGATTTTCATTGCCCCGGAAAAGAGCCTCTGCTCAAGGGTACAGATCCCGCAGTAGGCTAATTTAACCAGCACTTCTCTTGGTTTAATTTGTGGTTTTTCAAGTTCCTGTAATTCTATCTTTTCCGGGGCAGTCAATACCGCTGCTTTCATGTTACCTCCCTTTGGGCAAACCTGCAGATCTCTCGGTATCGACAGGTTAAACACTCCTCTCCAGGACAGGCCTGGAAATTTTTTACCCTTTCCAACTGATCTATATGCCAAGATATTTCATTTATATAATCCTCAATTCTGTTCCGTTTTTCTAGAGCCTCTTGAAGTTTCTGCTTATACCTTTGTATAAGCTTCGCTCTTCTCTTCTCTCCAGTAGGATCCTGCTTGGAAAGCTGAAAGATCTCAATAATCTCGCTTAGGGTTAGGCCATAGGATTTTAACTGTTGTATCCGTTTTATATAGATAAGGTCTCTTTCAGAGTATCTTCTATGTTCGGATTCGTGTCTCTCTTGATCTCTTAATAGCCCAAGTTCCTCGTAGTACCGGATTGTTCTTACTGTTATTCCTGCAATCTTTGCAAGTTCTCCGATTCGGAAGGTTTTTTCTTCCGCACTTCCCTCTGATATCATTACGTTCCTTTATTCTTACGTTAGATTATACTATGGTCTATTTTCCCTTGTCAACCAAAAATAGATTAAATAAGTGCTGGACTAAAGGGTTTCAATTCCTTATTCTCTTGAGGAATGCAATGAATAATCTATGGTATCTTATAAGACACGGGGAAACTGATTGGTCCCTGGTAGAGAAATATTCCCTTCCCCTGGCTCTTAATAACTATGTTCCCCTAACAGATAAGGGAAAAAAACAGATTGAATCATCCTCCTCCTATAAAGCTTTGAAAACTGCCTCAATAATCATCTCCTCCCCCTTCACACGAGCCCTGGAATCTGCGTGTGTACTATCAAAACATCTTAACATCCCTTTAAAGGTAGAATATCTGCTCCATGAAAGGATTCTTGACAAGAACTTTGGCAACTATTCTCCCAGGGAGATAATAGGCCTCTGTGATGAGTATTCCGAAGCTGTTTCAAGGGGTGAATTGGAAAGAAACCATCCCTGGGAAAGTTTTTCTGAAATCCGTGATAGAGTTCTGCCAGTCTTTTCCAGATATTCTGTCCCAGTTGGAATAGCAGTTTGTCATGAATATGTTATTAAAAGTATAACCGGATTGCCGGAAATACCCCTGGGGGGGATAGTGGAAACCCGTTTTTTAGGATCCCACTTCCAATTCCCCCGACTGGTTTACCCGTGATTTGAGGATAATCCGCGGTAATAACGGTAAATTGAGAAACCTACCATAGTGATTACAGTGATTATATAGGGTAATGATAAAATAAAATCTGCAGGAACATTTATTGCTCCTTGAGCGTAGTTGGAAAAGGCTTCGGCAAATCCGAAAACAAAGGAAGCTAAAAGAACCCCTAAGGGAGTTTTGTTTCCCAGGTAGATCGCTACAAGGGCAATCCATCCCCTTCCGGAAGAGATATTTGGAATAAAAGCACCTAAATTCAGTGTAAGAAAGGCACCTCCAAGACCACAGGTTAGTCCGGAAATTAAAATACTCCAAAGTTGATATCTCCTTGGGCTTAAACCAAGGGATACGATTGTGGAAGGATTGAGACCTGAACCGCGAAGTCGCATTCCAAAGGATGTTTTGTAAATTACAATATAGGCTAGTATAACTAAAAGCCAGCTTATGTAGACAAACATATTGTGACCAAGGAAAATATCGCCAAGAACTGGTATTCTTTGCAGGTTTCCAATGTCTAAGGTGGAAAGTCTGTGTATATTTGGAAAACGAACAATACCTTTGTTACCATAGATCTGGAAGGCTAGGACAATGGTAAGACCGGAGGCGAAGAGATTGGTAGCAAGACCGGTAATGAAAACATTGGCCTTAAGATAAAGGGTTATAGCGCCGAACATTAGGGCTACAAGAACTGTTGCACAGATTCCCAGAATAACGCCTAGAAATATACTCTCCGTAACAGATGCAAAGACCACAGAGAAAAAGGCACCAATGATTAATAGTCCTTCCAAGGCAATATTCAGCATCCCTCCCAATTCTGTGAACAGACCTCCTATAGAAGCCAGAAGAATTGGAGTCATTATGGCAACGGCGTTGTGTATCAAGGGAAAGGTAAACTGGCTTTGGCTCATAGGGCTTTCCTCTTTTTTGAAGATACCAGACCGTAGAGAGCCTGGGCTGTTACAAGATAGAAGATAACTGATTGAACAATTGCTGCTATCTCAAAGGTTACATCGGAATGAAGCATAGCAGCCTTGGCACCTGCCTCTAGATATGCGAAAAATAATGCTGCAGGGATAACCGCCAGGGGATTGTTCTTGGCAATAAGAGCTACTGCTATTCCATTCCATCCCATACCACCGGAAAAACCTTTAAGACACATATCGTAGGTGCCTAGAATTGCAAAACCTCCTCCCAGACCGTGAAGACCACCGCTTAGAATCATGGGAATTACCATGAATTTTCCTACATTTATTCCACCATACCGGGCAAATTCACGATTCAACCCGCACATTCTCATTTCGTATCCCCAATGGGTTCTGTTCATAAAGAAGTAAACCCCGGCAGCAAAGAATAATGCAAAAAAGAGACTAATATCCAGTTTTGAAGGTGGATAGATTTTCAAAAAGCGGTACTGCAGAGGAATAGGACTCGTAGCCAAAAGATTATTAGTTGGATCATCCATAGGCCCGGTGATTATAAAATCCACTATCAAAATGAGAGCACTGGAAATTAAAAAGGAGGTGATAAGCTCGTCTGTATCCCAGGCCATCTTGAATACTCCTGAAAGCCCGGCAATTATTCCCCCTGCAGCAAAAGCTGCTATAAGGGCAAAAATTGATCCCAGGAAAGGATTGGCTAAGGGCAGGGCAAGACACACAGCTGTTGCAGCTAATCCTCCAGAATATACCTGCCCTTCTCCCCCAAGGTTGAACATGGAGGATTTAAAAGCCAGGGATATTCCAAGACCTGTAAATATAAGGGGAATGGAAGCATTTATCATATTTCCAAAGTAGAACTTGTTCCTGAAGGGACCAGAGAAGAAATAACTTATGGTTCTGAGAGGGTCCTTGGACAAAAGGAAGACAAGAATAAGAACAATAATAAAGGCTGCTGCTAAGGTGATCAGAAGACCCACGGCTCCAGCAAGATGTTCCTTGATTGATTTTTTATTCGCCATGGTTATCCCCTTTTCTGGCAAAATCATCCCGGAGACCAAGCATATATTCTCCAACTCCTTCATTATCCAGGGTATCATCATTAATTCTATTAGCCACGATTCTCCCTTTGTATAAAACAATTATTCTATCTGCCAGGGAAAGCAGTTCATCAAGATTCGAGGAAATCAAAAGCACAGCAACTCCCTGTTTTCTAATTTCCAGGATTTTTTCATAGACAAATTGGCTGCTGGCAATATCCAACCCCCAAGTTGGTTCAGAGAAGATAATAAAATCTGTTTTCCCTGCCAATTCCCTGGCAAGTATCACCTTTTGTATATTTCCACCGGATAAAGTTCCAATGGGTTTATCCGGATCTCCATCAATGGAAAAGCCTTTCTGTAGGGTATCTGCAAAGTCCTGTACCATCTTTCTCTTTATAACTCCTCGGGAAAGGAAGGAGTGATGATTAGAGACTATCAAATTTTCCTTAACCGTTGTGGTAAGGCTTGAACCTCTATTTAACCTGTCCGCAGGCACATAGGCAAACCCTCGGTTCCTTAATGCCTCGGCTCCCAGATTTGTTACATTCTCCTCGTTATGGTAGATCTTGCCCTTACTGATTTTCCTTAAGCCGGAGAGAATATCCTCCAGTTCTCCCAGTCCGTTCCCTCCAACCCCTGCAAGACCAAGGATTTCACAGGAATGAACGGAAAAATTAAGGTCCTGAAGTAAGGGTGTTTGTCTCCCCCGCTGATAAAGGGTAACATCCTTTAACTCCACCACCGGTTCACCACAGGCAACGATCTCTTTGTTTATCTGGAAAAGAACACTTTTACCAATCATCAACCGAGCAAGCTCTTTTTTATCTACCTCTTTTATATTTCTTGTGGCAACCATAACCCCCTTTCTCATTACGGAAACTCTGGAGGCGATCTCCATTACTTCGTTGAGTTTATGGGTTATGATTATAATAGTTTTACCTAGGGTAAGAAGATACCGTAAGGTTTCAAAAAGTCTCTGTATTTCCTGTTCTGTAAGAACCGATGTCGGTTCATCCAGAACAAGAAGATCTACATTCCTATAGAGCATTTTTATTATCTCAACCTGCTGCATCTGTCCAACAGTAAGTTTTGATACCTTTGTAGAGGGATTTATATGGAAATTATGTTTCTCTATAACCTCAGCAACCTTCTTAATAGCCTCCTCACGGTTAACAAAGAAAAGGTTTTTCTTAGGCTCTATACCTAAAACAATATTTTCTGCCACCGTAAAATCCCCTATAAGCTTAAAGTGCTGGTGAACCATACCGATTCCCAGCCTGTTGGCTTCCAGAGGAGAATGGATTTTAACTTCCTGGTCTTTTATGTAGATCTCTCCAGCCTCGGGAAGTTCAAGTCCATAAAGGATCTTCATAAGAGTGGATTTCCCGGCTCCATTCTCTCCAATTAAGGCGTGAATTTCACCTGCAGCTACTTCGAAATCCACCCTTGAATTAGCCGGAACCTCCATATCTTTATATACTTTTGTAATACCCCTCATGCTCAAATAGGGATTCACTTCAGCCTTCCTTAGATAATATTTTATAAGGGGCAGCTGTGCTGCCCCATTTTGTTAGAGTTTTGGAACTTGCAGAACTAATTCGCCGCTTTTGATCTTTTTGATCATTTTATCCATCTCTGCACGAATATCAGCGGGAACATGCTGGATGTAGAGGGGATCGTCGCTAATAAAGTCTACATATCCGGCCCGAGTATCAACAACCTTTGCCTTGCCGTATTCTACCTGGCCTTTTATTGCCGCAGTAACTACCTCGTAAACCAGTTTTGTTTGATAGAGAACACCACAGCCGAGGATTGTACCAGGAGCAAGTTTATATTCATTGCTGTCAAAGAAGAGCACATATTTGCCTCTCTCCTTAGCAGCTTTGATTGTTCCCTGGTTGGCACCACCGCAAATGGAAAGAATCACATCTGCTCCAGCATCGATCATACTGTTGGTAAGATCAGCAGCCTTGTTTGCATCATACCAGTTACCTATTACTCTGAAATCAACTGTGATATTGGGATCCACAGCCTTTGCTCCCATCTCGTAACCTGGTCTCATCATCTTGTCCAAGGCAGGATACTGCTGAGCAACAACCATACCGAGTTTAAGGTCTGAATTGGCTCCGGACATTTTGCTCTTGGTCACTAGACCACCAAGATATCCCATAAAATAGGCCTGCTCTACCTGGTTGTAGAGATAGGTGGCTATCTGGGGATGACCTTCATAGAAGGCATCCACATTGATGAATTTCTGCTGAGGGAAGCTCTTCGCAACTTCGGCTAAAATAAAAGGCAGAGCCGGGTTGGAGGTAATAATAAGATCGTACTCCAGGGATGCAGCCATGGAAGTTACCTTTTCCTGCCATTCACCCTGATTGAATCCACCCTCTACCACCTTTACAGTGGCATTCTGGTTTTCATGAACTGCCTTTTCTGTTCCTTCTACCAATTGTTCATACAATGGGCTTCCTGCTACTACACCGGGTACAAAAATACCGATTCTGAAGGGTTTTGCCGCTACCGGAGCAGCAGCTTCTTCCTTTTCACCGGCAGCAAAAAGTACTGTCGGTACAAGAAGTGTTAACAATACCAAGGCAATTAACACTGCTTTGCATTTTTTCATAAGCCTTCTCCCTTTTTATTCAAAAAATATTTCCGAGGTTTCTAAGAAACCTCTAAAAGCCAAACCTAGTAATACTTTTGTGTAAAGGCATTTACAGGGCAGGAGGTTACACATAATCCGCAGCCTATACATTTCGAGCCCTCTACCACTGCCTTCTTTGGAATAGTGATAGCTTCATAGGCACATACTTTCTCACAAATTCCACAGGCTGTACAGAGTTTTTCATCCACGAGAGGAACAATCGGCTTTGTCCAGGCAAGTTTGCCGTTCTTCTCTCTCTCCTTCAACCGTTTCAGAGTTAATCCTTTTATCTCCTCCAGAGAAGAGAAGCCGTGCTTATCCATGATCTTTGATAGATCCTTGATGATGCTGCTGTACTTTGAGGGTCCGCTGAGATGTCCGGCAGTGCATACTCCCACCAGAGTAGCACCGGCCATTATATACTGCAGTACATCCTCGGCGGAAGAAACGCCACCGACCCCTACTATAGGCAGATCAATCTCCATGGCAATTTCCAGCACCATGCGCAAGGTAATGGGTAAAATTGCCGGCCCGGTTAATCCACCCACACCCCTTGGTCCTCCAAGGAGAGGTTCGCCTGTTGCTATGTCCACAGCAAGACCTGGTCCAAGGGCATCGGAGCAGGCAATTCCATCGGCTCCTGCCTCTTTTACTGCCCTGGCCCATTCCCTGGTTATATGAGAGAAGGTGCCAGAAAGTTTTACTACTACAGGTACCGATACCTTTTCCTTTACCTTCCTTACTGTTTCCTGCATGGGTGTAAAGTCTGTAAGTTTAGGTTCCTGGTAAGGCATTCCGGGAAACATTGCTAACAGGATCTCTCCCATGTGGGGACAATGGGTAGGTATTTCGATAATATCTGCTCCGCAGTCGCAGGCTTTTACTGCTAAAGATGCCGCCTCGTCGGGTGTAAAGCCCGCAAGGTTGGCAATCAGTTTTGCCTTGCCCTTCTTTGCCTCCTTTAGCCCTTCTGTAAACCAGTATTCCGCTTGCCGGTCGGACCCAAAAACGGAATTCAGCATACCGGATTTTACCTTTACAAAGCAGGGAAGCACATCCGGTGCGGATTGGGAAACGATTGTTTTTGTACATATTCCTGCTACGCCCGATTCTCCTATCTCTCGAATAACCTTTCCGCTCCGCCCGTGTACTCCCGCAGGAATAATTATTGGATTGGCAAAGGAGATTCCACAGAACTCTGTTGTTATATTTGCCATTGTATGAACCTACCTTAATCTAGCTTAAAAACCCATTCCGGGTCCATAATTTTTTTGCTTCCTTAATACACAAGGACCTGGCTTCCTCTTCATTCACAGTAATCACTTCCTTGTTTTCCACTACTATCTTTCCATCCACCACCACAGTTTCTACATCTTGACCTCTGTGAGTCATGGTGAAATAAGAGACCACGCTTTGGGGTAAAATGGGCGAGGGTGAGTCGGGAAGGATTATCTGAATATCCGCCTTTTTGCCTTTTTCCAAACTGCCTATCTCTCCATCCATGCCCAAAGCCTTGGCTGCATTACCAAGAGCTAAATCCATTGCCTGGAAAGGTGGTAGAATCATTGGATTGGCATTATGAGCCTTGTGAACAAGATATGCATAGCGTATGTATTCCGGTGTATCTAGGGTAAAGAAACAATCATGTCCCAGGCTCACATTCATACCCTTTTCCAGCATTTCAGGAATTCTGGCAACTCCATTTCCTCCCAATGAATTTGTCATTGGGGTATGGGCAACATTTACCTTGTTCCGTTTAAGAATCTCCAGATCCTCATCTGTAAGGTCAATACAGTGTGCGGCTACTACATCTGGTCCAAGAAGACCAACCTCCTCCAAAAGCATAGGAGCCGATTTTCCATATTTTTCCACCAGGAAAGCCCGCGGAATTTCTGCTATGTGGATCTGGATTCCGCATCCGTATTTATTCGCTATCTCTCTAGCCTTTTTAAGGGTTTCCAGGGAATTTGTATAGGCTGTATGAACACCTAGTCTTCCTCTTATCCTTCCTCCGTTTTTCGCTGGATAGGAGGAAAGAAAGTCAAGGTTTTCCTTGAACCCCTTCTCTGCTTGGGAAACTTCAAGTTTATCAAGAATGGAGACTCCCGGAATTCTTTCTGTTACCTCGTAACCTACCTGAGCTCTTATTCCCACCTCTTCTAAGGCCTTTGCGCTTCCCTTAAGCAAGGGACCAGGAAGTGCATTGGGAGCTTCTACAAGGTCGCATACCGTGGTAGTACCACTTTTAAGCATCTTGAGGGCTGCATAACGACTGGCTGCATATATTCCATCAATGGTAGTTCCATCCTCTAGCCACTCCCAACCCATTTTCTGAAGCATATCCCAGAAACTTCGCAACTGAGAGTAATCCACTGGTTGATTATGCCCAAGCAGGTAGGGCATATGGGTATGGGTAATAATAAACCCGGGCATGACTATTCTACCGCGGGCGTCTATCCTTTTCTTTGCCTCTGGATAGGCTTTTCTGATCTCCTCTGCAGGCCCAACGGCAACAATCTCATTACCCTTGATTACCACAGAACCTTCCGCATAGATTGGACCCCCTATAAGCCCATTCTGAGCGGTAATGACAAGTCCGCCTTCTATAATCAGATTCACCATAGAAACCCCCTTATTTTTTATCTCTTTCCGAAAGATGGATAAGAATATCCTCCTTTGTTACGGGAAGTTTTTTTACTCTCTTTCCCAAGGCAGCGGAAATTGCATTTGCAAAGGCAGAGGCAGTTCCTGCTACTGGTGGTTCTCCAACGCCTTTTGCTCCAAAGGGCCCATTGCTCGTTGGTCTTTCAATGGATACAACCTCGGTAGGAATCCTGTCCTTTATAGTTGGAACGGCATAGTCCGCAAAATTGGAATTTATTATCCTGCCCTCTGGGCTGTGTACAATCTTTTCCATATGAGCAAGTCCAAAGCCTATAAGAGAACCCCCCTCCACCTGGCCTTCCAGTCCCTTGGGATTGATAACCTTTCCTACATCATGGCAGGCAAGATGCCTAAGAACAGTAACCTCACCGGTTATCTTGTCTATCCTTACCTGGACCAGGTGGCTTCCATAATTGTAAGCCACATAGATATCCCCTTGGTGGGTATCATGGTCATAGTTGCTGGGGGGTGCCTTGGAAAAGGTAAGGTTCATCAAAGGAAATCCTGTCCAGTAAGCTGCAGTAGCCACCTGGTCCAGAGGGATCCTCGCCTCGGGAGAGGCTTCAAGGATGGCAAAATTATCTTTTAAAACAACTGGTGCTCCAGGCGATTTGAACATAAGCCCTGCCATGGTAACCAAGGATTCCTTTACTGCTTCGGCAGCGGTTAGAACCGCTTTTCCTCCCACAGTGGTACTTCTGGAAGCTACGGTGGGGCCTGAATCATGGACAGCATCGGTGTCCACTGTTTTTACTGTTACCTTTTCCAAAGGCACACCAAGAACCTCGGAAGCTATCTGGGCAAAAACCGTTCTGGATCCCTGGCCAAGCTCTGTAAGTCCAATACCTACAAGCACACTTCCATCCTGACTCATCTGAACAGAAGCGCCAACTACGTCGATACCTTCGGCACCGTTAGAAATTCCCTGAAGCATAGAAGAAATCCCCGTACCGTACAGGTAATGGTTATCCTCTTTAAAGTCTTCTAGCTTTTCTCTTTCTCTTTCAATCACCTGGAGGGTATCCAGTATTCCTACCGATTCCTTAAAGACCTGGCCTGTGGCATTGGAGTCCCCGGGAAGCAAGGCATTCTTCTTTCTCAATTCCACAGGGTCCATTCCAAGCTTTGCCGCTAATTCATCCATCTGCGATTCCGAGGCAAAGGTGACCTGGGGTACTCCGAAACCGCGGAAAGCCCCACTGTAGGTTTTATTTGTGTATAGGGCTGTGGATTTTATATGAACATTTGGTATTCTGTAGGGTCCTGCGGCATGGATAAGAGCCTTCATAGTCACAAAGGGGCTTTCCGAAGCATAAGCTCCACCGTCTAGCAGTATTTCCACCTGTTTTGCTACCAGAGTACCATCCTTTTTTGCTCCTGTTTTATACTTTATCCTGGAGGGATGCCGGAGGTTGGAACCTATAATCGACTCCTCCCGGTCATGGCTTACCATAACCGGTCTTCCCAATTTGACTGCCGCCAGGGCAGCCAGAGCGCCGATCTCCACCGCAACATCATCCTTTCCGCCGAAGGAACCACCGGTATAGGACTGTACAACCCTTACCTTGGACGCGGGCTGCCCTATATTAGCGGCTATATGACCTCGAAGATGGAAGGGCGACTGACAGGAGGCATAGATCGTAATTCTGCCATCCCCACCGGGAACCACGCAGACCGCCTCCGGCTCAATGTAGGCATGCTCCTGATAGGAAGTCTCGTATACTCCCTCTACAATAACATCCGCTTCTGCAAAACCTAGATCCACATCTCCCTTGATAAGATTTCTGCTGAAGGTGACATTCCCATTGGCATGGATCTTTGGGCTTGCCGGATCCAGGGCGTCATCTAGGGTGAGAACCGGTTTTGTTGGCTCAATATCTAAAGTAACCTGAGAGGCTGCGGCCTTTGCCTGGGTCTTTGTTTCCGCAACCACAAAGGCAACGGATTCGCCTGCATATCTTACCTTATCCTTAGCAAGAAGGGTTTGATCAAAGGGAGGCAGTATTCCAATGAGATTTGGTCCTGGAATATTTTCTCCAGTAAAAACGAGATGAACCCCCGGAGCCGCTTGGGCTTTGGATATATCTATGCTTTTTATCATGCCCGCTGGGCTATCTGATCTTTTTGCATAACCGTATAACATTCCTGGAAACCGAAGATCCCCTGTAAACCGAGCCTTACCAGTTACCAATTCTAGTCCGTCAACCTTGTTTACCCTTTTACCAATTACAGAATATTCCTTTTCCTTCATCGTTTCTCCTCCAAAAGCTGACCGGCCTTTTTAACTGCCTTAAGGATCTTTCCGTAACCTGTACAGCGGCAGAAATTTCCACTTAGAGCCTCCTGGATCTCCTCCTCGGTAGGTTTACTTTTCTCCTCTAAAAGAGCCTTGGAGCTTAAGATCATTCCTGGGGTACAGAAACCGCATTGCACAGCTCCTTCCTCTAGAAAGGCTTGCTGCAGAGGATGCAATTCCTCATCTTTACCCTTTACACCTTCAATCGTTTCTACCCTTGTACCATCCAGTTTTGCGGCAAGCATGATACAGGAGCTTACAGGTTTTCCATTAACAAGAATTGTACAGGCTCCGCATTCTCCTTTTCCGCAGCCTTCCTTGGTACCAGTCAGACCGAGGATATCCCTAAGGAGATCTATAGCCCGGAGGGAGGGATCAATTTCCAGATCCCTTTGTTCGTTATTGCATAGGAATCTAATTCTCATTCCTGCTGTCCTCCTTAAGTAAGATTACAACCATCTCTTTAATAGCTTTGGCAGTTACAATCCTTCTGTACTCTTCCGAGCCCCGGATATCACTAATTGGTTTAATCTCCTCCAGTACCGCAGACTCAATCTCCTCCAGATTGCCCTTAATAACCGCTTCTTCTGCTTTCTTTAATCGTATGGGTGTCGGAGCAACGGATCCTGCGGCAATCCTGATTTTGGATACTCTTCCGCCTTCCTTTTTGATGTATACAGCACTGTTGACCTGGGAGATGGTTTGGCCCTTCCGTTTTCCGGTTTTAAAAAAACCGGATATTCCGTTTAGGGACTCCTTAGGGATAATCACCGCCTCCAGTAATTCCTTTTCTTTTCTAATTGTTCTTTTTGGACCAATAAAAAAGTCCAGTACCGGTACTTCGCGGATTCCCTGGGTGGATCGAAGTTTAAAAACTGCATCCAAAACAACTAAAGGTGCAAGGGTATCGCCGCAGGGAGAGGCATTACAGATATTTCCCCCCAGGGTAGCCAGGTTTCTTATCTGAGGGGAGCCTATGGCTCCTGCTCCCTGAGCTAAACAGAGAGGCATCCACTTTATAGTCTTTAGGTTTGCCAACTGAGATATAAGCACCGCAGCCCCAAGGTATAACCCCTCCTTCCGCTCCTCCAATATTTTTAATTCCTCCAGATCCGTAATATCTATAAGAACTTCTGGTTTTATTTTTGAATCAAAAAAAAGTATCGAAAGATCGGTACCTCCTGCTATATAGAGGGATCGGTCTCTCTTTTCTGCAAAGGTAACAGCCTCTTCAATCTTTTTTGGTTTTAAATACTCCACATTTAACCTCCTGCCATGGATGTGGTTAGCACAAGCTCCCTGTACCCCGATTTAATGGACTGGTAAAGGTTGGTAATTCTGGACAAACCCCCAGTCTCGTTTCTGTAAAATAGAACTAGGCCTTCCTGAAGCTCCTCGTTTTTTAATAGGTTAAGGGGTCGGTTTAGCTCCTTTTCCAATTCCTTAAGGATTTCCAGGAGTGATTTATCCGGTTCTATAACCATTGCTTTCCTGTCACATCCAGCCTTTTCCCTCAGAATACCGGTAAAAGCCACCTCTACCTGCATTTATCCTCCTAGTTAAAAAGCTTTTCAGCATACTCCTCTATACCAAGCTCCTTAAGCTTCGCCTCTCCCGGTACTCCGGCCTTATTCCATCCCCGGAGTGCGTAATACTCATC
>ENA-OSEO01000836-OSEO01000836.1-sediment-metagenome-genome-assembly--contig:-NODE-836-length-68159-cov-6.669898_pt1 | contig 68159 bp, 46 predicted proteins | sample MGYA00237883_ERZ534232 | MGnify/ENA metagenome assembly ERZ534232
CTGAGCCTGGACTTGTTGCCTGCATCCTCTTTCTCTTCAGGGGCCAGCGTCCGCGAAAAGGGGAGTGATGCCATGCTCCCCCTGGATCAGGCCATGAAGAATCACATCCGTCAGGCCTTGATCCAGGCCGGGGGAAAGGTGGAAGGAGTGGACGGCGCCGCACATATCCTGGGACTGCATCCGAGCACCCTGCGGGGTCGGATGAGGAAGCTGGGCGTCAGTTATGGTCGAAGACCCAAGAAGCGTAGGTCCGATGAATTTTGATGAATCCATGAAGAGACACTGGTTTATCTTCAGACACATTCGACCCATGGGCGTCGAGAACCGAACGGTGAAAAGGGGTGGGTTTACCGTGTTATTTCTTGACTGTTTTCGTCCGAATGTCTTAGAAAAGTGATCGCGGCGGATCAATGTATTCGGGGGCTTTATGAAGGAATAGACGCGGAAAAGGGATCGATGCCACTCTCAGAAGGAGAGGTTCCAAGATGGGATGCATGCTTAAACGAAAGGCCTTGGTTATCATCTCGTTGGTGCTGGTGATCGCCGGTATCACCGGCCTTGCCCTGTGGCGCATTCAGCAACGGGCTGAAGAAGGATCGGGTCTGAAGGACTCCTCTCCACAGGCCCTTGGGGTGCGCTGCATCCGGACGGTGCGAGGCCCGATTCACGCGCTGGTTTTCGGAGAGGGGACCGCCAGGGCGGTACGGCGTGAATTTTTGACCTTCGAACACCCGGGCAAGGTCACCTATATCAAGGTGAATGCAGAGGGTCGCCCCATCAGTGAGGGAGACCGTGTGAAGGGCCCCCTGCCGGGCCAGCAATTCGGCGAGTTGCTCGCATCTGTGGATAAGCGGCAGCATGTGGAGGAGTTGAAGGTGGCAGGATCGGGCCTGATCGCCTCCAGACAACAGGTGGCGGTGGCCCGGGCCGAGATCGCCCAGGCAGAGGCCCAGCAGAGACTGGCCATGGACGATTTCAAAAGAAAAGAGACCCTCTATGGCGTCAAGGCGATTTCCAAACACGAACTGGATGTGGCGCGCACCAACCTGAAGTCTGCGGATACGGCGGTCCAGTCTGCCCGGGCGAGGCTTGAATCGGCCTTTTCAGACGTGGCTGCCGCCGAGGCCCGCATCAAGCAGGCCCGTCTCCCCATGGAGCGGAGCAGCATCTATGCGCCCTTCGACGGGGTGCTGACCTACGTCAATGTCAAACAGGGAGACTATTTTGCCGCCAATCTGGTGGATCTCAGCAGCGAAGAGGCCCTTCTGCGGACCATTCCCATGGTCATCATCGATCCGGATCAGTTTGAAGTGACCCTGGAACTTCCTTATTTTGAAGGGGTGCTCGTGCATCCGGGACAGCCCGCGCTCATCATGACAGGGGCCCAAACAGCCCCGTCCGCCTCTGATCTGATATCGAAGGAGGCCCTCCCGGCGGGGATGATCCGGGGGACCGTCTTTTCGGTCAATCCGGCGGTCAGTCCCGGGGGCCGGTCCATACAGGTCAAGGTCAGGACAGGAAAGGGGCCAGAGGGTGTTCGGGACGGCATGTTTGTCACGTGTTGGATCGTTGTGGATGAAAAGACGGATGCGATTGTGGTCCCCTTTGATGTCTTCATTTACCGGCAGAACCGGCCCTATGTGTTCAGGGTCGATCCGGTCGGAAAGAGGGTCGAACAAAAGGAGATCATAGAGGGTATTTCAGGCCTTTCCCAGCAGGAGATCCAAGAGGGGGTGGGCGAGGGTGAGCTTCTGGTCACGGATGGTCGCCATCGTCTCAGCAACGGTGCCCCCGTAGACATCATCGATATTGTCGGAGAAAAGACCCAGTGACCGAGAACCCATCCCAGCATCGGAAGGAAGAGACCGAACCCTCGGCCCTGGCGCGTTTTTTTCTCATACGACCGATCTTTGCCATCCTCTTCACCTTTATGCTGGTGATCTCGGGGGTCATGGCCTACCAATCCATTGTCAAGGAGGCGGCACCCGATCTCGCCATTCCCCAGGCCACGGTGGAAACGGAATGGCCCGGCGCGGATCCGGAGACCATTGAAAAACAGGTCACCAACGAGATCGAAAAAAAGATCAAGTCCATGAAGGGGCTCAAAAGGGTCCGCAGCGCCTCCTTTGACTCCTTTTCGGTGATTGCCGTGGAGTTCCGTTCGGATGCCGATCTAAGCGAGTCGATGCAGATCCTGCGGGAGAAGGTCCGTGATGCGGAGCCCGACCTCCCGCGGGACGCCAAGAAACCCAAGATCGAGCAGGTCTCGGTGGATGACACCCCGATCCTGACCATCACCCTGTTCGGCGATCTGGACGCGGTCATCCTGGGAAACGCGGCCAAGTATCTCAAGGATCGACTGGAAAAGATCGCCGGCGTCAAGAAGGTCGAGCTTGCCGGCAGGCAGAAGGAGGTGGTCTGGATCCAACTGGACCCGGCCCGACTGGTCTCCCTGGGGATTTCCCCCACCACGGTGCGCGACAGGATACAGGCGTCCAATCTGGACATGCCCTGGGACAAGATTGAGAGCGATGAGATCGGCGCGGTAATCCGGCTTTATGGACGGTTTCGGGATGTGCGGGATCTGGGAGAACTCCCGGTGATGCGCATGCCGTCGGGCCGGGTGGTCCGGCTAAACGAAATCGCCACTGTCCGACGGGATCTCGAGAAGGAGACGTCCCGGGTGGCCGTCAGCTGGGGCGGATCGCCCTATGAACGGGCCATTGACGTGTCGGTGATGAAGGTCCCCGGGGTGGACACCCTCAAGACCATTGAGCGCATCAAGGCGCTTCTCCGTGAGGAGGCCCATGGCCCCAACCTCCCCTACGGGCTCAAGCACCAGATCACCTCCGACCAGTCGGACTTCATCTGGGAAAAGCTGCGGGATGTGTTCAACAACGGCTGGCAGGCCATGCTGTGCGTCTTTGTGGTCCTCTTCTTCATGCTTTCGTGGCGGGAGGCCCTCATCGCCGGTCTCTCGATCCCGGTCACCTTTTTGGGGGCACTGGCGCTGGTCGCGGTGCTCGGTTACTCCCTCAACGAAATGGTCATTATCGGCATGGTCATTGCCCTGGGGCTTCTGGTGGACGTCTTTATCCTGATGATGGAGGGGATGCACGACGGCATCTACCGGGAGGGCCTGACCTTTAATCAGGCCGCGCTCAAGACGATCAAGACCTATGCCCTCCCTGCCTTTGCAGGACAGGCCACCACCATCCTTGCCATGGCGCCCCTGTTCGGGATCGGGGGCATTGACGGCAAGTTCATCCGGATTATTCCGGTGACCGCCATCTGCTGTCTGGCGCTCAGCTTTTTCATTGCACTCTTGGTGGACATCCCCCTTTCCCGCGCGGTCTTTTCCTCCGCCAAGAAGGGCGTCACACCGAGCCGAATAGACAGGCTGACCGAGGTCTTTTCCGGCAGATTGTGCGCCTGGAGCCTGAAGACCACGGTCCGCAACAGATGGACGGCCCTGCTGTGCACGGCCGTCACCGTGGTCCTGTTTGTCCTGTCCATAATGGGAATGGGCCTGCTCCCGAGTCTCCTCTACCCCAAGGCCGACGGCAGAAATCTGGGCATCACCGTTGAACTCGCCCCTGGCGGGACCCTGGCCGTTTCCCAGCAGGCAGCCAATGAATTAGCCGAGATCCTTCGTGCCAAACCCTATCTGGAGAGCGTGGTCGCATTCGTGGGACAGAAAAGCCCCCTGTCGCGAAACTCCATCGGCGAGTCCCTCGTGCCGTTCAAGGACCCTTCCTATGTGGGGTTTTCATGCATTTTCACGCCGCTTGAAGAAAGGGATAAGATGGCCTTTCAGCACCTGGACGCGCTCCGCGAAGAGCTCACTGCCGCGCTCAGACGCTATCCGGGGAGTCTTTTGGTCTTCACGCCCCAGACCGGCGGTTCCACAACAGAGGACCCTATCCAGGTCCAGTTGGAGGGGGATGACATGGAACGCCTCCGGGAGATGTCGGTTCAGGTGCAGGCGGCCCTCAGGGGGATACCGGGGGCCTCGGATGTCAGAGACAACCTGGGACCGGCCCGCCAGGATGTCAAGTTTCTCCCCAACCGGGAGGCCCTCGATTTTTATCAGATCCGTCAGGACGATCTGGCCTATCAGATGCGGTTTGCCATGACAGACGACGAGGTGGGCAAATTCCCGCTCGGCGGAACCGAGGAGGACCTGGAGATCCGCATGGGGATGCAGTGGCCGAGCCGGAACGGATTGCCGGGCGGCCCTACCCGCATAGAAGAGGTAGCGCTGATACGTCCCTTCAAGCCAAACGGAGAGACCGTCTCCATCTTTTCCATCCTGAATCCGGTTGTGGCCGAGGCCCCCCTTTCCATAACCCACCAGGGGGGCCGACGGGCCGTGACCGTGTTGGCCAAGACCGAAAATCGCACAGTCAGCGAGATCCTGGCAGACCTGGAACCCAAGCTGCACGAGATCCAGGGAGATTGGCCCCCGGGGTATGGTTATCGTTTTGCGGGAGAGGCCGAATCAGCAGCAGAGACCTATTCATCGGCCGGAAGGATGTTTGTGGTGGCCATCTTCCTGGTCTTCGCCCTCCTGGCACTCCAGTTCGGATCTTTCACCCAGCCCTTCATCATCATGCTGTCTTTGCCTTTCGCCATGATCGGCGCCTTCGGGGGTTTTTTCCTGGCATGGATTCCCTTTTCTTTTCCGGCCATGATTGGTATTATTGCCCTGGTGGGCATCGTGGTGAACGATGCCATTGTCATGATTGAGACCATGAATACCCACAGAAGGAGTGGCCTTTCGGTGAGGGAGGCGGCTGCAAGGGGCGCGGCCGATCGGCTTCGGCCGATCCTGAGCACGACCATCACCACGGTCGTGGGGCTCATCCCCCTCTCCCTGAGCAATCCCATGTGGATGCCTTTATGCAACGCCATCATTTTCGGTCTCATTTCCGCCACTGTGATTTCACAGTTGGTCATCCCCTGTCTCTATCTTCTGATGACGCCCGAAAGGACGGCATCAGGCTAAAGAAAAGGGTAAGCGTCCACAGGTTACAGGCGTCAGGTGTCACGATGCGCGACCGCCCGTTCGCAGGTGCACTTTTCTATAGGGTGTTGACGGTGGGCTGTCGCGGCATTAACAGATGTTCGATAAGGCAGAAGGAGGAAAAGGGATGAAAAAACGCATGGTTGGATTGGGGAATATTCTCATCGTGGCGTTTCTGCTCCTGTTTGCGGCTGGCTGCGCCACATCGCCGCCAGAGTCCGGGTTTCTAAAGGACTACTCGAAACTTCAAACAGACCCCGATGACGAGAGCCTCAGGTGGTGGGAAAAGCAGGGGGTTGACTGGAAGCGCTATAAAAAACTCATGATCGATCCGGTGGTCATCTCTTTGCACCCGGAGGCCAAAAACCGTCAGATCGCCCCTGATGTCATGGTGGAAATGACAGAGTATTTCCGAACCGTTGTTATTGAAGAGGTCCAGGATGTCTATCCGGTGGTGAAAAAACCTGGGCCGGATGTCCTCCGCATACGCGCCGCCATTACCGATCTGATCCCTGCTAACCCATTTGTCAATATTATAACGACTGCGGGCGCATGTCTCCCCTTGGATATGGGCGGGGCCTCTATGGAGGCCATGTTCATCGATTCAACAACGAACGAGATTATCGGCGCGGTGGTCGATTCCAAAAGGGGAACCCCTGTAGACATCAACGGTTTTACCACGTGGGGCCATGCCAAGGGCGCCCTCAAGGACTGGGCCGAATTGCTGAAGGAAGCACTGGAATACGAAAACCACAAGTGAGACAGCTTCTATCCCGACAGGAAAAGACCTGTTTGTCTTGGGCTGATTTGCCCCGAACCTCATGAGGCCCTTTTTGCAGGCAGCAAAGGAGGAGCTTTGAAAACGCTATTGATCTACCCTGAATTTCCAGACACATTCTGGAGTTTTAAGCACGCCCTCAAGTTCATTCACAAGAAAGCGGCCTTCCCTCCCCTGGGTCTGCTGACGCTGGGCGCCATGCTGCCCAGGGAATGGACCTTGCGCCTGATCGACATGAATGTGACGTCGGTCACCGAAAGCGATCTTCAATGGGCCGATATGGCCATGGTCAGCGGGATGTCCGTTCAACGCCGGTCGGCCCGCGACATCATCGCCCGGTGCAGGGATGCAGGCGTCAAGGTCGTGGCCGGGGGACCGCTCTTTACCAGCGAGTACGAGGAATTCGATCAGGTGGATCACTTTGTGCTCAACGAGGCCGAACTGACGCTCCCACCTTTTCTGAAGGACCTGGCCCAGGGGGTCCCGCGGCGCATCTATGCCACCACCCAGTTTTGCGACATCACCAAGACGCCGCCCCCCCTGTGGGAACTGGCCGACATGGGGCGCTATGCCTCCATGAGCATCCAGTTTTCCAGGGGGTGTCCGTTCGACTGTGAATTCTGCAATGTGACGGCCCTGTTTGGTCACAGACCCCGCATCAAGCATGCGGAACAGATCATTGCGGAACTGGACGCCCTCTACGCCATGAGATGGAGGGGTCAGATCTTCTTTGTAGACGACAATTTCATTGGCAACAAGGGCTATCTCAAAAAGCAGCTCCTGCCGGCCCTGATCGCGTGGCGTAAAGGAAAACGCGGCATCCATTTCAACACGGAGGCCTCTGTCAACCTGGCCGACGACGACCAGTTGATGGAGATGATGGTTGCGGCCGGCTTTGACACGGTATTTGTCGGAATCGAGACCCCGGATGAGGGGAGTTTGGCGGAATGCAACAAAAAACAGAACAAAAACAGAGACCTGGTGGATACGGTCAAGCGCATCCAGCGGGCGGGACTCCAGGTGCAGGGGGGCTTTATCGTAGGCTTTGACAGCGACACCCAGTCCATTTTTCAGCGGCAGATCGATTTTATCCAGAAAAGCGGGATCGTGACGGCCATGGTCGGTCTGCTCCAGGCCCCTGCCGGGACCCGGCTCTATGAGCGTCTTAAAAAAGAGGGCCGTCTTTTGGGTTATATGTCAGGCGACAATCTGGACGGCACCACCAATTTCATCACCCGGATGGACCTGGACACCCTGCGTGCAGGATATCGCAAGATCATGCTCCACATCTATTCCAGCAAAAACTATTACAGGCGAATAAAGACCTTTCTGAGGGAGTACAAGGCCCCCCAGATCGACATCCCCTTGAACTGGCAGAGCATCCTGGCTTTCTTTCGATCCAATATCCGCCTCGGGATTATCGGGAGAGAACGGTTCCAGTACTGGGGCTTGTTCTGGTGGACCCTCTTCAAGCGGCCCGGACTCCTGCCCCTGGCCATTACCCTGGCAGTTTACGGGTATCACTTCCGAAAGGTCAGCATGTCTCATAAGGCGTGAAGTGTGAGGCATGAGGGAATCGGCTGCGACGGAATCCCGGATTGGAGAAGTCGAGATTGACGCTCTTTACCATTGATCAGACCAAATGCAACCAGGACGCGATCTGTGCGGCCGAGTGTCCAGGCCGGATCATTCAGATGGATCCAGCAAGCGGGTATCCTGTGCCTGCCGCCGATTTTGAAGTCATCTGCCTGAAATGCGGCCACTGCGTGGCCGTCTGTCCGACAGGCGCCCTGAGCCTTAACTGGCTTGGCCCGGATCGCTGTACGGGCATGAGAAAGGAACTGCTGATCACGCCGGATCAGGCCGAGCAGTTCCTGTCCGGCAGAAGGTCCGTTCGGACCTACAAGGAGGATCCGGTGCCCCGGCAGGACCTGGAAAAGCTATTGGACGTGGCGTGCATGGCCCCGTCGGCAAAAAACCGGCAGCCCTGGCACTGGGTGGTTGTTCAGGGTCGGGACGAGGTATTTCGTCTGGCCGGCATGGTCGTGGAATGGATCCGGCAGGCCATTGAAATGGCCCCCCGGGACGCCGAGGAAATGGGACTTCCCCGGGTCGTTTCTGCGTGGGATGAAGGGTATGACCGCATCTGCAGGGGGGCGCCCCATCTGATCGTGGCCCATGCAGACAAAAACTGGGCCTTCAGCACCGAGGACTGCACCCTGGCGATCAGTCATCTAACGCTTTATGCCGCGAGCATGGGCCTTGGAACCTGCTGGGCCGGCTATTTTTATAAAGCGGTCAATGCCTATCCGCCGCTGTTCGAGGCCCTGGGTCTTCCTGCCCATCATCTTGCATACGGTGCGCTCATGGTCGGCTATCCCAAATACAGATACCGGCTCATCCCCCGTCGAAAACCCCCGCGCATCGCCTGGAGATAAGCCTGGGCAAAAACGTACCTGCCCCGAACAAAATGATTTGACATGCCGGCACGTAATCATGTTAAATATCTCCACGCCCCCGTAGCTCAGGTGGATAGAGCACCAGATTCCTAATCTGGGTGCCGTGCGTTCGAGTCGCGCCGGGGGCACCATAGAAAATCAAGGGGTTGCGTCAGTTGTACGTCAACCCCTTTTTTATTGAAAAGCCCGTTTTTTACACTCCTTGTACACTTTTTCCAGAATTGAGGGGCGAGATCCTCTCTCGGCGATATGTGCAACCGACCGCCAGGGTCCACCGTCCCTCTCCCAACGCAATTGACATTCGATTTCGTCTGGCATCCGGTTACAGTGTGCATATGTTTTGGGGTTTTTTGAGTTGTCAAGGATTGTCCCCGCGCACCCTAAACAGGGAGGGCCTACGGAAGTCCTGCCAGGAATTTGGCTGCGGGCATGACCCGTACCCTGCCATCGAGGATATCCTCCTGTCCCTCAAGGTGGACCTGTTAGAGATAGGGAATGTTGAGTCGCTCTCCAAAATAGCGGAGAGCAGGACTGGCACGAAGTTCGGTTTCGTTGCACTCCGCCGCAAACCAGGACCATTTGCTGCAATCCTCCGCCTTTTCTGCCGTCCGGATTACTTTTAGTTTGAATTTTCTATGTCATCGATCAATCGTATCAAGCGGATGCATTGATCTTTTACCTTTCTGAACAGATCCTTCTGGCCCGCTGCCATCTTCTCGCTTCCTGTCTCGGATTCGGCGAACTCTTCAGCCGGTTGCATGTCATCCGTCAGATACCCTCTCTCCAGTAGCTTTATAAAATGCTCGGCGATTTGATCAGGCGTGAAGAAGGAATTCCCGGGTTTGTACCATTTGTATACCCAGTTACACATACCTGTTATAGCAAATGCTTGCAATTTTGGATCGCTCTGCCTAAATATGCCTTGATCCATACCTTCTTTTATTATATTTTCTACAATTCTATTATATTTTGCCTTTTCACTTCTAATTTTTTTGAATTCTTCTTCAGGTAGTTGATTTTCCTCAGTAAAGAAAACAGAAAACATGGAAATGGCATCAATAATAATGCTTTTAACGTGATTTCGAATGATAAGTCTTAATCTGTTATCGGGAGGTAAATCTTTTCCGGCAATTTCATAGGTGTTTTTAAAAATATTCTCCAATGCCTGGATATAGATTTTAGAAAGGAGTTTCTCTTTGCTCGACACGTAATGATATAAAGCCGCCTTGGTAATTCCCAACTCCCGCGACACATCATCGAGGGTGGTTGCTCTATACCCTTTTTTATGAAAAATCTCGGCAGCAGTATCAATAATTTTTTGAATCTTTAGGCTCTTATCCAATCCCCTAAAATTACGTTTTCCGTTTTTCTCAGGCATGACAATCCCCTATTCAAATAGCCTATACATATCAGCTTCAGCTAATATTGATACCTGAGCTCTTCCCTCTTTGCCACCATTTTCTTTTCCCAACCAATCGTTCATAATAGTCATCCTGTTTCATTGTACAAAAAAATAACTCTGTCCTGATGGTGGATGTTTTGCCATCTTGATATTTTATTTTGGTCTCAACGGGCAATGTTTCTTCGTCACTATACAGTGCTCCAATCTCATTTGCATACTTTTCGTTTATGAAGCCACGTCGTACCTTCCTTGTCCTTGTTAATTCCTCGTCGTCCGGATCTAATTCCTTGTACAACAGAAAAAATCTTTGAACCCTCATCTCCTTGGGCAATGTCTTATTGACTCGGTAAACTTCATTCTCGATTAATTGATACACCTCTCTTCTTGAGGCAAGATCAGAATATGTTGTGTAAGGAATGTTATGATCTTCTGCCCATTTTCCAACATGTTTAAAATCGATACAAATAATTCCAGAAATAACATCTTTTTTATGCCCTACAATTACCGCCTCTATGATATAAGGACAAAATTTGAGCTTGTTTTCAATAAAAAGCGGGGAGAACTTTGTTCCATCGTTAAGTTCCATAAGGTCTTTAACTCTGTCGATGCAGACGAGATGTCCGTCTTCTGTAAAATAGCCCGCATCGCCCGAGTGCAACCATCCATCCTTAAGTGTTTCCTCTGTGGCCTCCGGGTTTTTCCAATACCCCTGGAACAGACATGGACTTCTGGAGATAATTTCCCCCTCCTCGGATATCTGTATTTCAGTTTCCGGAATGGGAATGCCTACCGTGTCAAACTTTACATCCCCCTCACGATGTATGGTGGAAATACCCGAGATTTCAGTTTGCCCGTATATCTGCTTCAGATTTATCCCGAGAGCATGGAAAAATCGAAATACATCCGGTCCCAATAATGCCCCCCCGGTTGTTGCGGATCGAAGCCTTGAGAATCCCAAGCGGTCCTTGAGCGCCCGGAAAACCGCAAGGTACGCCAAAGCGTAAATTAGTTTCCAGTGATAGGGCGGGGCTTTTTTTTCAAACTTAAAATCTGCCCACTTATACCCAATGGGCAGGCACAAATTATAGATGAGCCGCTTAACATAGGAGGCATCTAACATCTTCACCATTATGGATCGAGACATCTGCTCCCACACTCTGGGAGGAGAGAACATCAAGCTTGGACCGATTTCATATAGATCTTCCATCGCCGTTTCGGGTTCTTCTGGAAAATTGACGGTAAAACCGATGTACAAAGAAGAAGAAACGCCTACCATTTGCTCTCCAACCCATGGTAAAGGCAAAAAAGAAACAAACTCATCGCCCTCATATTTTGGATCGACCTTATTAAGATTTTTAGCCATCGACAGCATGTTTTTGTGACTCAAAAGGGAACCCTTGGGAAATCCGGTTGTACCCGACGTGTATGCAATTAAAGCGATGGCGTCTTCATGCAGATTCTTTACCCTTTCCTCAAAAAGAGATGAGTCTGACACAACCACTTCTTTGCCCAGCTTTTCTACTTTGTCAAAGCTCATTAATAATCGGTCATCATAATCCCTCATGCCCTTAGGGTCTGTGAAAACGATTTTTATGACATTCGGAATTTTCTCCTTCAAAGATAATATCTTGTCGCATTGCTCTTGGTCTTCTGCCACGACTATCGTAGACTCTGATTGATTAATGATATAAACGACTTCATTGAGTATGGAATCCTGGTAAATACCCAGAGGAATTCCTCCAAGCGATTGAGCTGCCAATTCGGACCAGACCCATTCAGGCCGATTGTCTCCTATAATAGCCAGCTTGTCCCCAGTCTTAAACCCGAGGGCGTGGATTCCCAACGCAAAATTCTTCACATGCTCATAATAATCCTTCCACGTGTATTCCTGCCAGATCCCGTATTCCTTTTCTCTGAGCGCGATCTTCTTATCGCCGAATTTTTTTGCATTATCCACTAAAAGGCCTGGCAAGGTGGTAGAAGGCATAATTGGTTCCTCCTCATCCGTCTCGACAAAATTTCATTTTGTATAAAACGTTAATAAGTTCTCCATTTTAAAAGACCCGCTGAAAGCCTCTCATGGCCCAGAAAGGAAACGCGTTTTCTCTGAACCTAAGCCCCGAGCCTCGAATAGGATACCTCTTCTTCCCCTAAATAAGCACTGATCACCTTTGGATCCTCCCTGATTTCTAAAGGCGTGCCTTCGGCAATTTTCACACCAAAGTCAAGTACACATATGGTGTCAGAAACATCCATGACCACACCCATATCATGCTCAATTAGAACAATAGTGGTTCCCCACTCTTCATTGACATCCAGTATAAAACGCGCCATGTCCTCAGTCTCTTCCAGATTCATGCCGGCCATGGGCTCATCGAGCAATAATAATTTTGGCTTCATCGCCAAAGCTCTACCCAATTCAACACGCTTTTGCAAACCGTATGGCAAAGTCCCCACCACTTTCTTTCGGATTGATTCGATTTCAAGAAGATCTACTATACTCTCCTCTACATCCTTTCTGAGTTCCATTTCTTCATGATGAGCCTTCCCAAAATATGTCAACGCAGAAAAAAGACCTGTTCTGAGGCGCACATGGGCACCCAATTTGATGTTATCCAAAACAGTCAACCCGTGGAATAATTCTGTCCCTTGGAAGGTCCTGCCAATGCCAAGTTTCGCAATTCTATGGGAGGCCAGTTTTGTCAGTTCGGATCCCTCAAAAAAAATTTCACCTTTATTGACCTTATAAAAACGATTGATGGAGTTCAGCACACAGGTTTTGCCTGCCCCATTTGGTCCGATAATTGAGAAAATCGAGCCCTTCTTAACCTTAAGGCTGACATCATGCAGTGCCTTAACACCGTGAAAAGAAAGGCCTATGCTTTCGATAAGAAGCTGATATTCCCCATCATGCACAATTGACTCTCCTTAGAAGAGAAAACCTTTTTTCACCCGCTCCTGCCCACCGCGAGGAGACCTCAAGCAGAAAATGTAGTTTGCATGTTGTCACCGAACAGAAATGCTAATTACCTTATTCATGTCCCTGACCATGACTAATGGTCGGGGACATAATTCAGGTAAGCTATTCCTGCACCTCAATCCACTCTGTAAAGGATTCAAAAGTGCCTTTTTCAGGATTAGCACGGGAAAGCTTCAGACGATAACTCCCCCTATGATTTTTCGGGCTGAAGGTCAACGGCGGAGCGATCCCTTCAGAATCAAAATTTCGAATCGTTTCAAGTGCATTTTTCAGACCTTCTCCCGTCATGTTATTGCCGGCCCTCTTTAATCCCTCTTCCAGCAGCATGCCGTAAATCCAGCCATAAACATATTGTAGCTCGATGACCTTTCTTTCTGGATGATATTTTTCGTTGTATTCCCATATTTTCCGGATCCCCGGAATGTCTCTTTCGTGGCCGTACGAAGACGGTGCGGCCACGATAAGGCCTTCACCGGCATCCCCGAGTAATTTTAAGAGGCTGTAATCGCCCAAAAAGGAAAAGCCCATGAATGTGCTATCCAAACCAGCCTTCTTCGCATCCTTTAGAAACACGGCTGCTGGCTTAGGAGTTAGAATAACGATCGTATAATCTGGCTTGGCCTGTTGAAGTTTCAAGCATTGTGAGACCGCCTCCGTCGCTGTCTGGCTGATAATCTCCTTGTCGACCACCTCAACTCCGATCTTTTCAATAATTCCTCTGTTCTCTATGTTTCGGACAGGCGCCCTCCCATACTCAGCATCCGAGTACACAAGCGCTACGCGCACGCTTCTTCCTTTCTCTTTTGGGTGGTCCTTGGCGTATTGTAGCATGCCGATCACCTGATGCGTGTAGCTTATCAAACTACAAAAGTTATATTCAGTAAAGGGAGCAGTCTGATCAAGAGAAAACGTGGTAACCTGAACCACCTTATCCCTGTTTATCAGAGGAATTCGCGCCTTCGAGTCGCCAGTTCCCCATCCTACTATGGCGATTACCCCTTGCTGACTTACCAAGCGCTTATAAGCTGCCATGGCTTGGGGCAGTTTATACTGGAAGTCAATTGCATAATAATCAATTTTCTTTCCATTGATGCCGCCTTCTTTGTTGACCTTGTCAAAATAGTCGGAAACCCCTTCAGCGTAAGGAACACCTATGTCATTCGTTGGACCAGTCAAATCCACGATGCCACCGATGTTAATCTTGTCGTTTGCGAGAGAGAGGGAGGTTAAAGGACCCACAACCCCCAAACAACAAATTGCTGTTAGGAACATAAATAAAGAGCATCTCGCCTTTCCCATATTCCCCTCCTTCCAAAGTACCCCATGACATTTTACAAAGTGCACGGTTGCCTATCATTCCGCATTATTTGGTTATCACCTCCTCTCGACATACTGAACGCATGTTTAGAATGAGTTAGTAAGAAAAGGGCCATAGTTTCCAATAACTTTTAACCCTCCTCCATATTTCGGCAAGACCATCTGGCTCAAGAAGCAAAAAGAGGATGATTGCCAAGGCGAACACGACGCCTTTGATGGCAGACAGTAACGTGGTTACTTGACCAAATGTATCCTTCAGCATAATGCTTACAGTTGTAAGCAGTTCAGGAAGAAGTGTCATGAAAATCACGCCGAAAACCGTTCCTAAAATGCTTCCCAAACCGCCGATGATGATCATTGCCAGATAATCAATTGATAATACGATAGTGAAATGCTCAGGTGTGATAATGTTCGTATAATAGCCCCATAAGCTTCCTGCGATTCCAGCATAAAATGAGCTAAGACTGAAAGCTAACAGTTTATATTTTAGCAGACTTATTCCAATTAAATTAGCCGCAATATCCCTGTCCCTAATAGCGATTAATGCCCTGCCTATCTTTGTTCTAAAAAGATTTCGACCAGTCGCCACCGCGCCAGCGGCGAAAGCCAGCAGGAGATAATAAAACTTATAATCACTGTCAAAAGTAAATCCGAAGAGCTGAGGGCTTGGTACGAATAACCCTGTGATACCGTTGGTCATGCTCTCCCAGTGGACTATTGTATAGTCAGTGATAAACTGTGCAGCCAATGTTGCAATGGCCAGGTAGAGCCCTTTAACTCTCAAGGACGGCAGGCCAAAAAGAATTCCTATTATTACCGAAGTTAATCCCCCGGCAGGCAGGGCAATCCAGAAAGGTAAATTGAGTTTCACTGAAATGATTGCAGAGCTATACGCGCCTATGGCGACAAAGGCTCCGTGCCCAATAGAAATCTGGCCCGTAAAGCCTGTCAAAATATTGAGACCGATAGCCCCAACAATAAATATGAATATGGTATTACATACATAAAGAATATAGCTACTCGCAAAAAATGGGACCGATAATACAGTCAAACATAGCGCTGTCACCCAGGACCTCGCCCAAACAGTCTTAAATATTCTCTCATCGGTCCTATATCGTGTATGAAACAATCCGCAAGGCATGGTATCTACTTTCTTAATAAAAAGATAAGCTATGAATTTTACCTGGTCCTTATTGACACTGCCTATAGTCTTTCAACGAGTTTTTTTCCGAAAAGACCGTAAGGCCTAATCATTAGAATTATCACGAGAAATACAAAGGGAGCGACTTCTTTAACTCCTCCTCCGAGTATAGGATCGAGGTATCCTCCAGCAATATTTTCAAGTATTCCCATGATGAAACTTCCGACTATTGCACCGATAATGCTGTCTAACCCTCCCAGGATCACACATGGAAAAACTTTCAGACCCATTATGGCTAACGCATTGTTGATACCATTAATATTGCCAAGGATGACGCCGCCAATTGAAGAGACAACAGCCGAGATTGCCCATGCTAATGCAAATATCCTCCTGATGTTTATCCCCATAGTCTGCGCCACTTGTTGATTGAAGGCGGTGACGCGCATAGCCAGCCCGGCTGAGCTGAACTTGAAGAAAAGACTAAACATCGCCACGCAGATCCCAGCTATGCCAAGGCTGTAGAGATGCACCTCTGCTACAAATAATCCAAAGACGGTTATGGGCGTGTCTGAGAATATGGGTGGAAAGACCTTGGTCTGCGTACCCCATATGATTTGCATCACGCTCCTCATCAGTGTGGAGAGAGCAATTGTGACCATTATGATCGAGATAATTGACTCACCCAGCATTGGGCGAAGCAAAACACGCTCAAGCAGGAAGCCCAAAAGAAATGAAAAAACAAGAGTTAGCAGGAAGGACCATATAAATGGTACTTGGTATTGTACGGTTAGAACAAGGCAGATATATGCTCCAAACATTAGGAGTTCACCTTGAGCGAAATTGAGGACGCTTGTAGATTTATAGATTAATACAAAGCCCAAGGCGACAAGTGAGTAAACGCTGCCTAATACCAACCCGGTTACAATGAGCTGTAGCAGAAAGGTTATATTTTCGCCCATATCAAACCCCACTGAATAGTGTATTGTCTAAGTCAGCCATCGCTTTCGACGTTTGTAGTGCTTAACATCTCGATAGCTTTTTTTCTTACCGACCTCGCTAAACCCCAAATAAAATTCCTTTACGTCCTCGTTTTCTAATAACTTTTCAACTGTATCATCCAGCACGACACGGCCATTTTCCATAACATATCCATGGGATGCAATTGACAAGGCTAATCTGGCGTTTTGTTCAACCAAAAGAATCGAGGTTTTCTGCTGGACATTTATTTTTTTTATAATTTTGAATATTTCGGATACAAGGAGTGGACTCAAGCCCATCGACGGTTCATCTAATAACAGCAACTTTGGCCGAGACATCATTGCTCTGCCAACTACAAGCATTTGTTGTTCCCCCCCACTAATATAGCCTGCCAATATTTTCTTTCGAGGTACAAGCGCGGGAAAATAGTCATAGACCATTTTTATATCAGCCTTCCGGTTCTTTCTGTTTTTCTGGGTATGTGCTCCCGCATAAAGATTTTCTTCGACAGTCATATCTTCTACAACGCGTCTTCCCTCCATAACCTGAAATATACCCATTCGAACGATTGATTCCGCTGGTCTTTTATCAATTCGCTGACCATAGAATTCAATCGATCCGTCCGTCACCTCTCCGTCCTCAGTCTTTAAGATACCGGAGATCGCCTTTAGTGTTGTGGTCTTACCTGCCCCGTTATTGCCTAAAATGGTGACAATTTTTCCTTCATTCACAGATAAAGACATGCCCTTTAAAACAAGAATCACATCCTTATAGATGACCTCTATGTTATTGACACTCAATATCGTTGACATAATTTCGACCACCTGTTTTGGCGCCTGAATTCTTTCTACTGCACGGCGGTTTCGTCATAGCTGGTTAAGACCCCTTGGCGATGTAGTCAGCAGTTCAGGGCCATTGGAGGCAACTAAAATGGTGTCTTCCAGTTTAACGACCCGACCAGAAGCTCCGCTCATTTCGAGTTCAAGGGTAATAATCATGTTCTCCTCAATGGACGCCTGGTTTCCTTTGCCAATTAAAGGGGGTTCGTTAAGTTCAAGTCCTACGCCATGCCCTATAAAAGGCACTTTGTTCAATTCACTCCCAATGCGCATGAATGACGGACCGGTCCCAAGGAGCTCAGAAAAGGACACGGCCAATCTATATAGCTCGTCACACCTAATCCCCGGCGTTAGATTTTCCAAAAGACGGTCGGCGATCTCCTTCATTAGGCTATACATAATCTTGCAGGTAGGAGAAGGCGCTCCCAAAACATACGTTCGACTTTGATCCCCGTGATAGCCACGATAGTGCGTCGGAATGTCGACAACTATCATTTCGCCCCTTTTTATAATTTTTTCCGATGCTCCCATTGGGATGGATGCGCTTAACCCAACCCCTGAAATTGATTGAAGTTTGCCTGCAATTTGTGACAGATTGGAACCCGTTGCGAGGGGGCCGCGTCCCATAAAAAAATCATAAGGCCTCATAAAATACAAACCCTCATGGCCCGCCTTCCTATGCGCATCCTCTATTTCTGCGGACAGTTCCAGTTCTGTCATGCCCTCTTTGAGAACTCCAACAAGTCTTTCGTGGCCGCGGTCAAGGATTTTGCACGCATGTCGAGTGCACGCGACTTCATAAGCATCCTTGATTTGCCGCTGTTTCAAAATTAGCGGCGATATGTCTACGATCTCGCAATGTTGGAATAGCCGTCTATATTTAATATATTGGAGAGCAGGAACCACATCCAGCTCCATCCCCAAAATGCCCTTCTTTGGTGAGTAGGACTTGAGGATTTCCTGGGAATCTTCATAGCTCCCGATCGAATGTATCTTTGTTGTATTAAGCCATGTCTCCTGTAAAACGAGATCAAGCCCCCTGAACACAAGGAGAAAATAGTCATCAGGCAGAACAAGAAGAGCCGATGGCTGAGTAGTACCTGCATAATAGAGTAGCGTCCTTGAATACGTAAGGAATACGGCGTCTATGCCCGATGCCAAAAAGTTGTTTTGAGCCTTTCTGAGCCTCGATAAAAAAAGTTCCTGGTTATCCGCCATATAATCGCCTTGTTTTGCGTGAACACTTAGCTGTATTTAGCCAACGTTTATCCAATGATCCTTTTTCAATTAAAGCTAATTACAAAATCAATTATCTTTTTAAGTGGGGTGCCCGGGCCAAACACCTCTCTAATACCCGCTGCTTTAAGTTTTGGAATATGGTCCGGAGGTATGGTGCCGCCGATCATTACAGGAGTGTCAGGCATTCCTTTCTCTCTAAGAAGACGAACAACTTCCGGAGCCAAATCCATGTGATTTCCGGAAAGGGTGCTGAGGCCGATAATATCAGCATCCTCTTGCATAGCAGCTTCGACTATGGTTTCAGGGAGCTGGTTTCCCAAGTAGATGACCTCCATTCCTGCATCTCGAAGAGCACGTGCAACGACTACACTGCCTCTCCAATGGGCATCCATTCCAAGTCGTGCCACGACTACCCTTAGATTTCTTTTCATAGAATTGTGATCTCCTTCATTGACAATAATTTAGAAAATAGGAGAACTCCAAGTGCCATAGTATTTTTTGAGCGTACTTGAAATTTCACCCTGCGTAACTTTTGCCTTGACTGAATTCACAATGACGTCCATAAGATTTCCATCTTCCTCACAACAATGGAGAACATCGTCGAGAGCTTTTTGAACATCCATATGGCTTCTTTCTTTCTTAATCCTTGTGAGTTTTTGTTCTTGGAGCTCAAGGGTTTCTGGACTTTCGAAAAGCTCTACAGGTAGTCTTTCCTCTTCCATACAGTAGCAATTGATTCCGACAATTTTCATTTCGCCGGACTCAATGGCCTGTTGATATTGATAGGCTGAATTGCTTATTTCTTGATGGATCCAACCAGTTTCGGTCGCCTTGACGATTCCACCCATTTCATCTATCTTTCTCAGCAGCGCCAGTGTTTGGTCCTCCAATTTATCGGTTAAGGCCTCTACAAAATATGATCCTCCTAACGGATCAATTGTATTGGTGACTCTTGTCTCGAGCTGTAAGATTTGGTTTGTTCTGAGAGCTGTTAAGGAAGAAAGCTCTGTCGGTGTGCACAAGGCCTCGTCGTATCCATCGATATGAATGGACTGAGCCCCGCCTAACACGGCTGACAGCGCATGGTAGGCGGCCCTTGCTATATTGTTTAGAGGCTGCTGGGCGGTTAGAGCGACACCTGCAGTTTGGACGTGAAATCGCAACGTCAGGGACCGAGGATTTTGCGCATTGAATCGTTCCTTCATTGTGCGGAACCAAATTCTTCTTGCGGCGCGATATTTCGCAATTTCCTCAAAAAAATCGTTGTGTGCTGAGAAGAAAAAACTCAGGCGGGGCGCAAAGCTGTCTATTTTGTGACCTCTTCGGATCAATTCCTCAGAGCATGCCACCGCATTCGCAATGACAAAAGCAATTTCCTGCGGTGCTGAACATCCGGCTTCTCGATAATTGTATCCCGCGAAGCTTATGGGGTTCCAGCGGGGCACATATTTTGTGCAATACTCAATGGCATCACAGCTCAACTTGAACGAAGCCTTCGGAGGCAATACTTCAGGAGAGATGGTAATGGCTGTCTCCATAAGAAAATCGTTTTGGCTGGTGCCTGTCAAGCGATCAAGGGGAATATTGCGCATCTGGGCGTTAGCGAAATACATTGACTGAACAGTTATGTTGCAGATCGGCTGGCAGGTAACCAAAGAACTGCTTATGTTATCTATGGGTATGCCGTCAAAAAGGATTTTCATGTCTTCTATTGTATCAATGGCCACCCCGCCGCGACCCGCGTCGGCCCTGGCAAATGGATCTGTCGAATCAAAGCCTCGAAGGGTGGGATAATCAAAAACGCCATTTATGCCAGTCGCCCCTTCCCTGAGAAGAAATTTGTACCTCTTATTCGTTTCCTCAGGAGGGCCAAAACCTGCCAATTGTCTAAGAGTCCACGTCCTTCCTCGGTACATTGTCGGATGCACACCTCGAACATAAGGCGCCTGTCCAGGAAACCCTAAATCGCCAAGATAGTCTAAATCGGGTGTGTCTGCAGGTGTATATATGGGCTCAACAGGAATCCCTGAGAGGGTTTCAAAAGGCCCTTCGATGCTTTCTGCGGCTTGCTCAACTTGTTCTTCCCATTTGGTTTTTTGCAGGGTTATCTCCTTAATTGCACTATCATTAAACAGCATTTCCATATTTGCCCTTTCTGAATTTTTATTGGAATGTTTAAGATATGTAACTGACTGATTAGTAGAATTAACCGGCTGGTTAGATAATGTCAAGACTTTTTTTCTCGATTTGCATTTTTTTGCCAATTTTTATTTTTATAATAGCTTAAGTAACTGATATTACGCTTATTAAAGGCGGGCCAGCTATTGGGGAGTTACACTTGGGGCAATCCGGCAATACAAAAATGATGATTTCCTTCAGCCTGTTCATGTTTTATATTAAAATTAAATGGTTAGCCGAGGGGACATTCTTTGAACTGCACATCCTGGTGTCGGACCGGGCCACGGTACTTGCGGCTTCACCAAATGGCTGGGAGTATTCCGTGAAAAAGGTTTGCGGTCCGGCCTCCCAGGCAAAGGGGGATCTCCTCCGCACTCTTTTCAACTTCAACGATGCGGCGGTTGCCGAAAGCGATGAGGAGAAGCCGGGCGCCATTCTCGACCCCTACAAGATCGGAAACATCGCGGGAGAGCAAAACTGGACGCATTTAAATGGATCCCCGGACACGCGGGTTGACCGGCAGGATCCCAAAACGGGCTTATGAATGGCACCAAAGACGGCTCATGGCGGATGCGGATCTGGATCTTTCATGGCGGGCCGTTGTCTATCCCAAAAACCCGGCTTCCCGCCCGATCCCACTGGCGCTGTTAAACCGATCTCTCACTTTGGCTGGGAGGGAATGCTCTGGCGTTTATTCTATTGGCGTGAAGATTTTGTTTTGCCCCACAGAGGCATTTTGATGCAAGGATAGGTGGATGGGGGACTGAGGGTCGGCGAAACCGGAAAACCAGAGAGGAGCCGGCCCCGACAGCGAGCAAATCGCTGCGAGGCCCCTTTCGCGGCAGTGTCTGAGCGAACCCCCTGCTTCGCAAGGGGGGGGGCAGGGGGATTGGATGCGGACTTGAAAGGAAATTTCCGGGTTTCCGGTCAACCACTCAATAGCGTCATAAGGCAACACTGCGCCTCCCTGTGCGCGGTCCGGGCCCCGCCCCCCTTCCGCCTCATGGCCCTGGCAGACCGAGAAGCGCCCCCCATTCCCCTATTACACCTCGGCGTGCGAATAGGTCTTGGCTTGCTGGCTCCCGGAGCAGCCGGGCGCTTCATCCTCGCAGGTCGGGACAAATGTGATGGTCACCGATTGGATCTCACCGTCGAAATCAACGGTTACGACATACGGGTCATTTGTCGAAGCATCCGAGGGATCGCGCCATGTGCCTTCGTGTGTATAGGCATCCGGATAGGTAACGTCCAAAGGTGTTTCAACCAATTGTCCATCCCCATCATAGGCCTCTAACTTCAATCGGGAACCTGCAATGGGCGGATTCCCATTCTCGTCCTGCACGTAGATGGTGTAGGTGTAGAGTTCGCCGGCGGCAGCCTCAGACACGTCAAGGGTGCATTGTCCTGAAAAGAGGACCGGTCTCCGGGCCATGATGCGGTTGGTCAGGCCGCTGTCGCTCTGCTGCCACTGTGGATCGCCTCCGGCCAAATCGGTCGCGGCATGATAGAGGCTGATCCCTTCCCCGCCGATGTACAGGGCGCTTGGGGCCCCCGTTAAATATGGCGGCACATCCGACGCCATGACATGCTGGGCAAACAGGGTAGTATCGTCGGGCGGGTCATATTCCGGCAGGCCGTCCGTTGCTTCCACCCATGTCCCTGTGGGTGCAAAGGTGCCGGGATCCAGCCCGATTCCATACACATTTCCCACCGCGTGCGGCTCCATCGGGCCCCAGAAATATGTGACCGCGTATAAAAAGTCGTTCCCCTCGTCCACCAGGAGATCCATGATCTCCCTGCCAGGGTCCCTGGTGGTGCTGAAGGTAAATCGGTCGCCAACGGCAAAATCCGTACCCCCTGCCGTAATGCTGAAGGCCAGGACATTGGGGATGCTGTAGCCGCCTGCGGTGATGTCGTAATCTCCCTGCGCTCCCGATACGGTCCCGGTCACGCTGAAGACGCCGCCGTCGGCAGCAGCGGTCTTGCAGGTCACGGTCCAGTTTTCAGACAGTGCGTCATCTCCCACTGTCACCGTGCTCATCACGCCAGTCCCCGTATTCTGCAAGTCCGCCACGGGCGTCGATGCGCTAAGGCCCCTTCCCATGCCGGTCACGTGCTGCGTCCAGGCGCCGCCGCTGCTTGTGCTGTAATACACCCCGGCATCCACGGTCCCGGCATAAAGGATATCGGTTCCCCCGCCGGTCGAACTCGGGTGCAAGGCCAGCGTTTTGATGCTGTTCCCGGCAAATGCGGTGCATGGCGTCCAGGTGGCGCCGCCATTTGTGCTTCTGAAGACGCCTCCTGCCGTCCCGGCATAGAGCACGGCTGTTGCCCCATGGGTTCCCGGAACCTTCACGATGTCGGCCACTGCTGTTCCTTTACCCAGTGTGCCGGCCTGGGTCCAGGTGATGCTGGGCGTTGCGGTCCCATCGGTCGTATACCAGACGCCGTCCGCCTGGGTCCCGACCCATACATAATCCCCTGCCTCGTCGCACAATACCGTAAGTACGGCCGAATCCGAAGTGAACACGCCATTGAATTCCTCCGGGTTGTTGCTGTTCCAGTTCAAGGCGCCATCGAGGCTTCGATACACCCGTCCTTTGCCAAGATATCCGGTGGCCGCATAGACGATGTGGGTGTTATCCGGATCGATCGCAACATCATTGACGTACGGATCGATCCAGTTCTGCCCGGCCAGCGTGGAAGATGCACTTACAGTCCTCCAAGTCGCAGCCGAGTCGATGGATTTGTAGACGCCCCCGCCGTCCGTGCCCGCCAGCATCACATTGCGGGAATCCGGATCAATGGACAGGCTCGTCACGTGCGTGGTGCGGCCCCCGTTGATAGCCTCGCCGGTAATGGAGACAAATCCCTGCATCGGGGTCGGGGTTGCTGCCGAGATCAGTTCGCTGCCGGCAAGACCCCCCGTGGTCCCGGCAGCGCCCGGATCAAAAAGACCGCCTGTGTTGTAGGTCTTGAAGGAAATGGCCGTGCCGTCCGGAACCGCATTGCCGTAGATGTCGCTGGCGCTCACAACGACGCCATCCCGCAAATCCCATTTCCACAGCCCTGACACGTTTACATATCCAGGAAAGATGCCCAGCCCCTCTCCCACTGGCGGTCCGGAAACAATCGCGATGTCCCCTGTTGCCGTAAAGATATTGGTGTTGTCGAAATAGTTGGCCTTGACGCTGACGGGACCGGACCTGTAGCCGCTTGTGAGAATGGTGCTGACCTGCCCGTTGCTCGTGGTTGTCCACGTTGGGGATACGGCCTCGCCCCCATTGGGCCCGCTCAGGATGGAAAAACACATCTTGTAGCCGTCTGCCACCAGGCCGCCTGCTGAATCCTTTACATCAAACACGATCTGCGAGGTGGACTGTCCGCCTGTGCCGCTGATGTTAATGCTCGTGGGGTTGGGGTATCCTTCCGCCACCTGAATAAAGGCAGGCGGGGGGTATATGGTAATGTCGGCCGTGCCTGTCACATCCACGCCGAGGGTCGTCCATGTGCCGGTGACCGTCACGGTGCCGCCTTTTGTTCCAGCCTCAAAAGTGACCTCTGCCTTACCCTCGCCTCCTGCCGTGTCAGCGGATGCCGGGATGTCTCCGAGTTCCTGATCACTCAAGCTGAAGTTAACGGTCTCGCCATCCGCGGCCGGGGTTCCATCCGCGTTTTTCAACAAGGCCGTGACGGTGGCAGTCTTATCTCCAGTCCCTAACAGGGCATTCGGAATGATTGTGAGGGTCACGCTGCCCGGCGTATATTCCACGTCGATCTGTGCGGTCCTCCCCCCGGCCTCACCTTGGATGGTGGCGGTTTCTGCAACATTGCCGCTGGTCAGGGTTGCCGATGCCACCCCTCCTGAGGTGGTCGCCGAGGCAGTAATGCTTCCGCCCCCCTGTGTGATAGAGAAATTAACCGTGGTCCCGTCGGGCGGGTCCCCTCCCCCCACCACTGTGAGTGTGGCCGTAATCGTGGCCGTAGAGGCGCCGTCAGCGGGCAGGCTCGCAGGACTGGCCGACAGAGTGATGGTGGCGATCTGGGCCCCAATCAGGGTGATGGGGGCCGCGCCCTGAACGTTATTCACCGTTCTCGCCGTAATCGTATCCCGATCGCCTGCTGGCACCGCGGTTGGAGCTGTGTAGGTAACAGAAGCCACCCCGTCCGTGGTCAGAGCGGTCAAGTTGCTGAGCGTTCCAAACTGCACGCTGAACGTCAGTTTGGTGTCGTCCGCCACAGGGTTGTCATTAGCGTCGAGCACGACCACCCGGATGGTGCTGGTGCTAACGCCGTCCGCGGTAAGGTTGACAGGATCGGCGGTTACGGTGACCTGAGCTGGAGCCCCGGCAATGAACTCCACGCCGACCGTACCCGAAACCCCTCCGCACGCGGCGGTCACGGTTGCCGTACCCACATTGGCGCCGCTGGTCAATAAAACCGTCGCGACCCCATTGGTCGTGGTGGCGCTGGCGGCAGACAATGCGCCTGCAGTTGTGGAAAAACTAACCAGCGTACCGTCCGGGACGTTCGTCCCATTGGTATCTTTAACCTGCGCAAAAATAGATGTCTGGGACACCCCATCTGCAACAATGCTCGCAGAACCGCTTGTGACTGAGATGGAGCCAACGCCCCCGCCCACAAGCTCAATGTCCACCGTATCATTGCCGTTTCCGGCGCCGGAGGCCGTGATTTTCACCGTCCCGGGGGTCTGGGAGGCGCGATACGTGGCTGTGGCGGATCCGCCCACCGTATAGACCACCGTGGATGTGGAGTAGGGCAGCCCTCCGCTTCCCTGGGATATGACAAAACTGATGCGCTCGCCATCCGGCACCAAATCTCCATTGGCATCGGTCACTGTGGCATTGATGGTGGATTCGCTGTTCCCATCCGCAGGGAGGGAATTCGGAACCGCGGCCAGGTCGATGGTCACCGGCGACAGGGTGACCGTTGCGTTGCCTGAGGCCCCGCTCGTGATCGATGCTGTAATCACCACATTGCCCGGGCTTTCTGATGAGCGATACGTGGCAGTCGCCACACCGCCGGTTGTATAGGACGAGGTTGTGGTCAGATATGGAAGACCCCCGCCGCCGGAAGAGATGCTGAAATTGACGCGGGTCCCGTCAGGAACCGGGGCCCCGCCCACTCCGGTGACGTTCGCGCTGATGGTGCTCTCGCTTGTGCCATTGCAGATAATGTTGTCCGGGACTGCGGTCAGGGCAATGGCCCCGGTGATCAATGTGACCGTGACGGTGCTGGAAGCGCCGCTGGGGGCCGTAGCCTTGATGGTTACATCTCCGGCCGCCTCCCCTGCCTGATAGGTAACCGACGCAACGCCGCCAATCGTGTACTCCCATGTTGTTGTGGAGTAGGGCAATCCCCCGCTTCCTGATGTGATCTGAAAATCGATCCGCTCATAATCCTCAACAGGGTCCCCGTTGCCGTCTGTGACCATGGCAGTAATGAGGCTGGTGCTCGTCCCGTTGGCAAGCAGCTCGGCAGGATTGGCCGAAAGGGCGATGCTTCCCCGGTTCAGCTCGATCTCCACGCTTCCAGACACGCCGTTCCGGGTGGAGGCGGTGATCTGACAGGTCCCGGCCGTGGTGGACGCCCTGTAGGTCACTGTGGCGATGCCGTTCACTGTGTAGGAAGTGGCGTTCTGGGCGTCCGGCAGGCCCCCGCCGGCCGTGCCCCCGGTAATGCCGAAATCCACCCGTTCGCCGTCCGCCACCGGATCCCCTTGTTCGTCGGTAACCGAGGCCGCGATGATGCTTGTGCTCATCCCGTCCGGCAGGAGAACACTGGGAGTCGCGCTCACGGCAATCTGCGCGACCGGCCTTTCTTCATTGTAGGGGGAATCCGGGAGGGAACACTCCTTGGCGTCATCGATCAAATGGGGCAGCCAGAACGTGGATGTGGACTGGGTCTCTGTCCCCAGGACCATGGTGCTGGCCGTGATCTCGGCATGGATCCATTCTGCGGAGGATTTGAGAAAGACCAGGTCAAAGGTCGCGACCCCGTTCTCATCGGTGATCACAGCCCCTGGAACCGCGCCCGATGCGGAATTGGAGGGCGTCAGTTGGCAGTCGCCATTGGTGTCCTCTCCGTTGTTGGGCGTGCCGCACAGATCCGGATCATAGTTGTCCAATATGAGGTTCCGATTTCTGTCCTCGTTGGCATAAGTGGCTTCCCGCACAGGAATACAGCGTTCCAGCAGAGGATCCCAAACCCAGTTCCCCTGAGCGTAGTTGAGAGGCCAGGCATTCAGAGACACCAGGGCCCCGGACACCGCGTTTCCGTTCGAGTCCACCACCAGCACAGACATGGGCAATTGATATGTCGTGTCATTGTCCACGGAGACCATGCTGGTTCCACGGCCAATCACGATGGACCCGGCAGTCCCGCCGATCACGATGGAGACGCCTGCCGGCATGATGTCGGGTCTCCCCACAACCGAGGCTTTTACCCTTACGCCCTCGGCCCCCGAGCTCAGGGTCCCCGAGGTAAAGGTGGAGCGGGCAATGCCGAAGTCGTCCGTGTAGACAATCACCGGAGAGATGCTTTCCCCGCCGCCTGTGGGATTTTCTATGGAAAAGGCTACAGGGACGCCCCAGACCACCTGGTCGGCCACATTCCGGACCGTGGCAGTGAGCGTGACGGTGTTGGAGACCTCGCCGATGCTCGGGGCCACCACGTAGGCGCTGGCCTGGAGGGAAAGCTGGCTGGCCTCGCTCGATGCCGTGGATATGGCCACCTGAATGGCATCCCTCAACGACGGATTGTCCTTGTCGCTTGCCTCCACCGTGGCAATCCCGGCCTGTCTGGAGCAGAGAACGGCCATGGCCTGCTGGGTCGTTGCATTCACGTCTTTGGTGACGGCCATGGATGCGGTCCCGTCCCATGTCCCGTAGGTGGTTGCAAAGACCACCTTGTTCTGGTCAGGGGCCAGGGCAGTGACGATCAGTCCGTTGGTCACAATGACCTGGGCGCCTGCGGCCTCGTCTTGAAGCGCATCCTCATCGCTCAGGGTCAGGCTGGCGGCCGCCACGGTCTCGACGACATACTGCCCGTCGTTAACGTCTGAGCCGCCAACGGAGATCCTGTCCCCGTCCAGAAAGCCATCTGCCAAAAAGGATCCGCCGTCGGCCCGCGTAATGGTTTGGGTCGCGGCATCAAAGGAAATCTGGCCGCTCGGGCCGGTGATGGACACATCCCGTGTGGCCGGGAGAATTCTTATCTGGGTAAGGGTCACATTCGCGCCGGCCCCTTCGTTCACGAGGAGACCGCTTCCCAGGAGCTTCAGGCTGGCCACATCTGCGGTGGCAACCGTGTAAATGCCGTCGTTCAGGAGGGAGCCGGCCACAACGATCTTGCTGCCGCCGATGAACCCGTCCGCCACAAAAGACCCGCCGTCCGACCGGGTGATGACATCTGGACCGGTGGTAAATGCAATATTTGCAGACGGACCCATCTGGGCGGTTTGCGATACCTCGATCTCGGTAATGGTCACCTCGGCGCCTTCACCTTCGTCGGTGAGGGCGCTGCCCGCTGCCAGGGTCAGGGTATCCGCGGCAACGGCAGCCACAACGTACAGACCGTCGTTTGACACCGACCCGTTCACCATGATCTGGGCCCCGGCCTTGAATCCCTCGCTCACAAAGGAGTCGCCATCGGTCCTGACAATGGTGAGGGCCGCGGCATTGAAGGAGATGTCGCCGGTAGGCCCGGCAATGGCCCTTCCGAGGGTGTACATGCGGGCGGGATCGGTTTCAGGAAATATAATGCTGAACACCTCTCCCACAGCTCCGATGTGGTAGGTCTGGGAGTCAGAAGCCCCAAGGGCCTGGGCCTCCACAAAGACCTCGCCTTCCCCGGTCCCTGTCACTGCCGCTTGCAGTTTGCCTGCCACATCGGTTTGACCGCTGGACGGCGTGAGTGTAGCCGACCCCGTGGAAGCGGGATCCACGCTCAGGGTCACCGGCGCATCGAATATGGGAATGCCCCCCGCATCCTTTACCAGGACGGTTAAGGCCGCATTGGCCTTATCGGGATTCACCGGGTCAAGCTCAAGGTTCTCACGGTCAGTGGTCACACTCACGGTGGTCCCCACGACCTGAATGGGAATGACCTTGGCTGGCAGCCCGGTCACAGAAGCGGTCACTGTGATGACCCGATTGGACTTGTTGGCCGTCCCGGACGAAACCGTAACCTTTGCCTCGCCATTGGCGTCTGTTTCTTTAGTGGATGCGCTGATCTGGCCGCCGTCCACGCTGAACATGACCGTCATGCCCTCAAATGGGACGTAATTGAAGTCCAGGACCGTGGCCGTGATGGTGGCCCGGTCCGAGTTGTCGCTCCGTACCGTGGTCTGGTTGGTGGAGAGGGAAAGACTTCCGGGGGCACGGGTGAAGGTGACGGTCACGCTGGAGTTTGCGCCCCCCTGGGCCGCCGTGGCCTTGACCGTTACCGTCCCCACAGTTCCGGACGAAAGCGTTATCGAGGCCGTCCCGCTTGCCGTGGTTGCCGAACCAGCAGAAAGAACGCCGATCCCGGATGTTATGGCAAAGTTAATGACCGTGCCGTCAGGGACCAGGTTCCCGTCCGCATCCTTGACCGTGGCCGTCAGGGTGCTCAGGCTGTGCCCGTCGCCCGGCAGCTCGTCCGGGCTTGCAGTAAGCTCCACGGATGCAGGCGGGAGGGCTGTAAATGTCACCGTGATGGTCTGATTCAGGCCCGGCTGTGTGGCAACCTCGGCCTTGACCGAGACCGCCCCGATCGCACTGGACTTGAGCGTTACGCTCGCCTTGCCGTTTACAGTTTCCGCAGAACCGGCAGACAGGGCGCCTGTGCCTGAAACAATAGAAAAATTCACCACGGTCCCGTTTTGCACTGGATAGTTGTCCGCGGTGAGGACTGTGGCTGTAATGTTGCTGGTGGTCTCACCATCGGCAGGGACCTGGGAGGGATTGGCCTGAAGCGTAATGGAGGCCGGCGCGGGGCTGACAAACGCGACCGTTGCCGTCGGCTTGGGCAAGGCCGGATAATCGGCCACTTCGGCTTGAACCACCACATTGCCCACTGTGCCGGAAGCCAGTCTGACCTGAGCGTGGCCGTCCACGGTAGTCGCAGACGGGGCAGACAAGGTCCCCGTCCCCGAGGTAATGTCGAAATTGACGATGGTTCCATTGGGCACGGGATAGTTATCCACCGTCAGGACCATAGCGGTGAGGATGCTCGTGTCGACGCCATCGGCCAGCGCCATAACAGGATTCGCGTCAAGGGTGACGGTATGGGGTTCTATGCTCCGGAAGGTGACGGTCACGGCGTTGGACGTCACCGCGCCAGAAGAGGCTGTTACAGAGGCATTTCCAGGCGTTGTCGCGGCAGACAGGAAAGTGGTAACCTCGCCTGTATTGTCATAGGTCTGGTCGGTCCAGGTCCTCTCCCCATTGGGAAAGGTTCCCAGGTCTGTCTGGAAGGTAATGGGGGTGCCGACGGGCACAGGATCCCCGTGATTATCGCTCATGTGTGCGGTGATGGTGGAACTGCTTGTCCCATCTGCTGGCACGATCAACGGATCGCCCGCAAGGGCGATGGCAGCCACCGGCTGCGCCGTGGAAGAAACATCCACCACATCGTAATAGGCCAGGCTGTCGGCAACGCCGTTGAGGATGTCGTCCAGCGCAAAATAAAAGGCATACGACCCCACCGGAAGCGGAATATTCAGAATGGATGTGGAAGGCAGGGAAAAAAGGCCAAACGTCCCCACGGACACCGGCGCTGGAGAGCTGACCCAGTTGAGGGTATTGTTCAGATAAAACCAGCCGAAATCGGTCCTGGCTGCGATCCACCATTCCATGAGATGCCCGGCCTTGTCGCCGGGGTTCAGGGACACCGTAATATCAACATTCTGGTCCGCTGTCACAACCACCGGGCCATCGAGACCATTGGCCTTGATGTCCGGCAGGGGCGGGGCTGCAAACGCCGGCAGTCCAAAAAGGACCAGGATGAACACAGCACTCAGGATTAATGATAATTTTTTCATCTTGGGTCTCCTTATTATCGGCCCCCTGGCCCGCTGACGTGGACGAAGATGTGTGCTCTATTTTCTAACCTTGATCCATTCGTAAAAAGTCGTCACCCCGTTGAAAAACGGGGTCCAGAGGTTTCGTAAGTGCTTGAGAACACTTGATTCCGGCTTTCGGCGGAATGACGGAAAGAGAGCATTTTCGACTTTTTACGAGACCATCAACCTTGAGCGGCTGAAGCCGCACCTACCCCCGTTTTTTTGAGATCATATGTTCAATTGAGCTTAAATGTATCTTCTCAATAAATCGGGGCGATGAAACGAATCTGCCTGAACTCCGATAAGGAATTTACCCGGATTTTATCCCCTGAATATTCAGATCATCCGCTCAAATTTATTCGATGAATTCAGAATTTTTCAATCTCTCAATTCGCGATTGTGCCTGAATGGGCTTTCGTTCAGGCACTGCTATTCAATGATGATCCGCACCGGGAAATAGGCATTGATGCTGTCGAGACCGCTCATCCCCGAGGCCGTAATCCAGTCCCATACCTCATCCCCGACATTTGCCGGGATGCCCCCTGTCGGGTCGTAGGTATACTCATGATCATTCGGAGGGACCCCCATACTTGAAGAACCTGCATCCAAGGGACTGCTGGGTCTGAATGAATCAAATCCCGCATCTCCGAAGGTGGGGAACGTACAGGAGATGGCCTTTGTGGCCGTCGTGACCAGACCGATCGGCTCCTGAGAATCCGGCAGGAGTCCGGCCTCGGCCTCTGTTTTTTCGCCCGGGAGTCTGAAGGTCAGGGACGATGTGGTCTCCGTGCCTTGGACAAAAACACTGGCCCGAATCCGGTCCACAATCCAGACAGCGCTGTTTTTAGGATAAACCAGATCAAATGTGGCCACACCGTTAGTGCCTGTGGTCACAGTCCCTGGGACCCCTCCGCTTACAGAGTTGTGCGGCGTTAAATCTCCATCGCCGTTCTTGTCCTCTCCAGGGTCCAAAATCAGGTTTTCATTGGCATCCTCGTTGCCAGATGTTCTGGTGATGTATGGCCTGTAACGGTTCTTGTCCTGGTCGAAGAACCATACTCCCGATGAATACTGGGCAGGCCAGGCGCTGAGGGTGACCACGGCGCCGTTAACCGCATTGCCGTTGGCGTCCGCTACAAATACAGACATGGGGAATGAGTAAGTAGCAGGATCCAGTTCGCCTATTTTGGTGCCTGCGCTGATCGCCACAGAACCGGCCGTGCCGCCGATGACAATGTTGACGGCATCGGTTGCCGCGATAATGGTCACGCTGGGCGGCGATTCAGTGTTCAATTTTTCTATGGAATCAAGGGTCAGTATGAGATGGGCAGGCGGGCCTGCAATCTTGTAGCCGCCGTCGTTTTGGCCAGAGCCTCGGATAAGAATTTTATCGCAGTCCTTAAATCCATCTGCAATAAAGGAACCGGAGCTCCTCCGAATGCTGTCTGGAGTTCCCCTCACAAATGTGATGTCTGTATTGTTGACCGTCTCCCCTGCCCCCAGCACCCGTGCGGTGACAGAAACGCCCTCTGCCCCGGTCCCGAGGGAGCCCGAGGTAAATGTGGCCGAGGCCCTGCCTGCGCCGTCGGTGAACGCCAGGGAAGGCGATACCCGCTCGCCCCCGCCGGTGGGGTTTTCAATGGCAAAAACCACCGGCGCGCCGTAAACCGCCTCATTGGCGCAATTTCGGACCGTGGCGGTAAGTTTAACTGAATACTCCGTTTCCGCCGTGCTTGGGGCCAGCACATAGGCGCTGCTCTGGAGGGTAAGCCAGGTGGCCTCCTCCGGCGGCGCAGAAAACTTCACATTGGCCGCATCCTGGGTATCGGTATTCGCGGGATCCCACACCATGATATTGGCATAACCCGAAACTTCTGAGGTAAGGACTGACCAGGCATATCCCGCGTTAACACTTTTCTCCACGTATAAGGCCGTGCCCCCGTCCCACACCCCAACGCTGGACAGGAAGGCCACCTTGGATTGGCTCATGGCATGGACCCGTACCAGAACCCCATTGGTGATGGTGACCGATTTCCCCACCGGTTCGTCTCTCAGCAGATTCCCGGCCGCCAGGGTAAGCACCTGGGCGGTCACCTCACTGACCGAATAGGCCCCATCGTTCTTGTCCGAGCCCCCGACCATGATGGTGTCCCCGGCCTGAAACCCGTCCGTCAAAAACGACCCTAAATCATATCGATAAATGGTGGAGGGGCTTCCGGTTTTAAACTCCATAAATGTGTTATCCGGGGTAAGTGCCAGGGAGGCAGGAGTTCGCGTATGCGCGTTTTGGGGATCATCCACCGGGAGCACAACCTCGAACGCACCCACGAACGTCACCGCAACCGCCGGGGATGCAACTCCGCCTGCTGTAGCTGTAATCGTTGCAATGCCGGCTGTGGTACTGCTCAAATGCGTCGAGACCGTTCCTGAACCGTTCTCAATGGTCTTGGTCGCCTGATCAAAAGAGCCCACGGTCGTGGTGAATGTGACACTGGTCCCCCGGGGCGATGGATTGCCGAACCCGTCCTTGAGGGTCGCTGTAATTGTGGAAGTCCCACTGCCTGCGAGGGCCGTTGCGGGTTCTGCGGTCAGCGTGATCTGTTTGACCGTGGGTACGAATGCCACCTGGGTCCTGCCCGGAACTGACTGGGCCAGGGCCGTCACGGTGGCTGTTCTCGCAGTCCTGCTGCTCGTGAGATTTACCCCGGCGTACCCATTCGCTGTGGTGGACTGACTGGCCGAGAGGATCCCGTCGGTGGCAACGAAATATACCGTCGTGCCGTCAGGCACAGGGTCTCCATCAGGTTCTTTCACTTCTGCCACAATGCTGGAATAGGTGACGCCGTCTGCCAGTATCCTGGACGGGCTTGAGCTTACTGCAACCGTAACCGGAAGAGCGGCGGTGGACGTAACCTGGACCTGGTCTAATGCAACGATGTTATTGGGCAGGCCGTCCAAAACGCTGTCCAAGGCAAAATAGAAGGCATAGGCCCCAACCGGCAGGCCAATATTCAGAATGGTTGTGGCAGAGAGGGCGAAAAGGGCCATATTTCCCACCGGAACCGCCGCCGTCACCCAGTTGAAGGTGCTGTCATAAAAATACCAGCCTGAGTCTGTCTGTGCCGCAATCCACCATTCAGCGGTCACACCCGCATAATCTCCGGGATCAAGCGCGGCCGTAACCTCTACAGACATAGTGGGTCCGACGATGATCGGGCCATCCACCCCGGCTGCCTTGATGTCGGGAACGGGAAGGTTCGCAGCCGGGCATGCCGTGGAAATAAACATGGCGCCCAACACGATGAAAACACAAACCAGGATCTTTTTCATGATGGCCCCTCCTTTTTCAGGACCGTGGCATAAATTGTCGGGTCTGGCTGAGCTCAACCCGGCCTGATTCATGCCTGAGCGACCCCCCTCTTCGTAAAGGGGTGCAGCCTTAATCCCCTTAAGGCAAAGGGGAACTTGAAAGCAAATATAAAGCTTTTCGTTCAGCCGCTGATTCTTTTACTATCGGCGATTTCAAGAGAAATCTCAAGCCCAAATCCCCCGGCCCCCGCATCCCCCATTTCGGCATCCCGGCATTTAATGTTCCTCCCCGGAGGTCCCGCCATGGATCATGCCCTGGGTGCAGGGGAGGACGAAATCCGAGAAATTGGACACAGCGCCTGCAAGGGCCGTGATCCTGACCGCGATATTGCCGGCCTGGTTGCGGGGATAGGTCAGGGTTGTCCTCGCCACGCCGTCTTGCGTGAGAGCGGAATTGACGATGGTGCAGGTCTGAACAGGATCAAGCACGCCGTTAGCGTTTCGGTCCTCTCCCGGATCCAGGATCCCGTTGTGGTTCGCGTCCTCTGCCCCTGCCATGGGGCCTCCCAGGCTGAACATGGCGCCGTCCTGATTCACATCATCGCTGAACCACGTCCTGCCGAACCCGGGCGTGCCCTTGGGAGGACATGCAATGCGCTGACCCAGGCGATCCCAGCAGTCGATGATGCCGTCATGATCCCTGTCCTCGTCGAATCCAACAGGCTCCACCGCAAAATGAACGCTTGTGCCGTCCGGAACCGGGTTGCCTTTTTCATCCAGGACCAGGGCCGTAACCGCCGCTTCAAGTGTCTCGCCAACCGCTTCCACGCAACTCGCGTCCAAGCCGATAGCGACCTGGGTCGGGAACCCGGAAACCCCCGCAGTCAGGAAAGAGACAGCCGATTCCGAGGCAGTCCCGCCGATGGAGACCGTGGTGGAGGCCGACAAAGGAGAGCCCCCGACCGTCACAGACCCGGTGATGACGGCAGTCCCGGCCTCGTCGCCGGAGGTCAGGATGGTAGTGGCCTTTCCATCCAGGCCCGTGGCCTGTTGCACAGGCGCCACAGTGCCCAGGGTGGTCGAAAAGGCGACTGTTTGCCCGGATACAGGGATGCCGTTCTCCTGGAGCAGGGCCGTGATCCTGCTGGTCCTCCCTCCCACCTGGATGGATGTCGGATCCGCGGTCATGGTAAAGGTGTACCTGAGCCAGTTGATGGTTGCCTCCCCGCTCGCCCCCATGCTTTCAGCCCTGAGCCTGACGCTCTCGTTGCCGGTGAGGGTGAAGGTCCCGGTAGCCTTTCCGTCGGTCCCGGTAGTCCACGGCGGAGCAGGGGATAAGGTCCCTGAGCCTTCCACAATGGTGATGTCCACAGTCGCACCGGGCAGGGGATTCGAGGCGCTGTCTGTCACTGTGACAGTAATGTCAGCGGTTCCATCTTCGGGAAGGCTTGTCGGCACGGCTGCAATGGTGAGGGTCACGCCGCTGCCCGTGAACACAACATAGGTGGACTGGGTCACGCCGCTTGCCGTTGCCGTGATGAGGGCTGTCCCGGAGGTTGTGCCCGAGATAAGGGAAACCGACACCGTGCCGGTCAGATCCGGGGTGGTCGCAGTGTAGGTTTTTTCGTTGTTGCTGAACTTCCCTATGGTGGTTGAAAAGATGACCTGGGTCCCTGGATCAACCGGATTTCCAAGATTGTCGGTAAGGGCGGCCGTAATCTTGGAAGACGATCTGCCATCCGCCGCAATACTGTCCGGATCCGCACTGAGGGTCATGGAAAAAGGCGTCCCTCCCTTTTCCACAAGCGCCACGTAAACCGACTGGGTGATGCCGTTGGCCGTGACCGTTACGAGCGCCATTCCGGTCGTGTTCCCCGCCATGAGCGAGGCGGTCACTATGCCGGTTGTATCCAAGGTGCACACGGTATAGGTGGCGCTGCCGTTGCCGAACCTGCCCAAACTGGTTTGGAATGTAACGCGCGTGCCCGGCGTAACCGGGTTTCCGGAAGCATCGGTCAGGGTCGCCTGGATGGCGGAGGAGCTCTGTCCATCCGCCCAGATGCTGGTAGGCTCAGCGGTGACGCCAATAGCCACAGGCGCGCCCCCGAACCCGACATAAACCGACTGGGTGACCCCGTTGCTCTCAGCAGATACAAGGGCCGATCCTGCTTGTGTGGCGGAGATGAGAGAAACCGTCACCTTTCCGGTGCTGTCCGAGGTGGCGACCTGGTAGGTAGTGGTCCCATTCTGAAACCTGCCCGATGAGGTAGAAAAGGTAACCCGGGTCCCAGGCGTGACCGGAAGGCCGTTCGCGTCAGTGATGGCGGCCGTGACAGAGGAAGCGCTCCACCCATCCGCCGGAATCTGCAGGGGGTCGGCCTCCAGGCTGATGGCAACGGCGCCGCCGGTCATGCTGACATAGACCGATTGGGACACATTGTTGGAGGTCACCGTGACCTTGGCGCTTCCAGGTGTTGTATCGGCAATCAGGGCCGCCTCGGCGATCCCTGTAGGATCCGCGTCAATATCAGGCCAGCCCCTTTCGTCCAGGGGGGGCTGGGTCTGCATGGTAAAGACGGTCCCGCCGTTCATGAAACGGCCCAGGGTGGTGGCAAACCTGACCTCGGTGTAGTGGCGGACCGGGTTGCCGGCGCTGTCCTTCACGGTGGCCTTGATCACTACCGAACTGGTCCCATCGGCAGGCATGCTCTCGACGCTCAGCTCCAGCGTGATCGTGCCGGTCTGGCCTGCAACGGCCCCCGAGTCCCCGCCGCCCCCGCAGCCGGCCAGGCAGATCAGGAGGCAAAAAACCGCGGCGCCGGCCAGGATTGTCCCCATCATGTTGTTCTTATGCATAACCCTTCCCCCCGCTATTTTTTTCCCACACTATTTTTTAGCAATTTTCGTGCCTCATTGGCCGCCTGGCTCATGGGATCGGCCCAGACGGCCAGGTCCAGCTCCTCTTTGGCCTCTTCTATCTTTCCCTGTTTCAAAAGGATTTTGGCCAATTCCAGGTGGGCGCCTGCATTCCTGGGCGCATAATAAACCGCCTGGTTGTAGGCCTCGACAGCGTGATCCAGCTCGCCCTTTGCCTCATGGGTCCGGGCCAGATTGGCATAGGCGACTGCATAGGAGCGGGACAACTGGATAGCCTGCTGGAAGCTCTGGATGGCCCTGTCATAATCGCCCTTCCGGTAATAGGCCCACCCCATGTTGTTGTAGGCGTAATGAGGCGTCTTGTAAAGCAGATCTGCCACTGCCTTCTGGAAGCAATCGATGGCGGAATCCCATCTCTCCATCAAAAGATACAGGGTGCCCAGGTTGTTCCAGGCCTCCGAGAACTTGGGGTCCAGGCTCAGGGTCCGTTCAAAATACTTCAGAGAGAGGTCATACTGCCCCATGTTTCGCAGCAAGATGGCGATTTCATGGTTCAACTCTACGTTGTCCGGGTCTAACTTGACGGCCTCCAAGAGCTTCCCCAGGGCCCCTCTCAGATTCCCTTCCATGGCCATGGCATTGCCCATGTCCTGAAGGGCCTTTACGCGCTTATCCCGGACTGCGCTGTCCTGGGCGCACGCGGCAAGGCCTGCGGCCCAGCAAATCAGCGTCATCCCCCAAACTGCGTGACGCAACCAAACCATGACTGTCCTGTCCCCCATGAAGCGACCTATGTACCCTCGGTCTTGGGGGCGTTCAGAATCGTGGGCGTGAGGAAGATCAGCAGTTCATGTTTCTCGGCCACCTTTCGCTCGGCCTTGAAAAGCCAACCCAGAACCGGAATGTCCTTGGCCCACGGAAAGCCGGTATCCGCCTGCTCCTCCCTGTGCGCATAAATGCCGCCGATCACCACGGTCTCCCCTGTCCTCACCAGGAGGGTGCTCTGGATCTCCTTGACGGTCTTGCCGCCATAGTCGTTGGGATTTCCAGTGGGTTCCACCGGACGGTCGTCTGTGACCACCACATTGAGGGTCACATGCGAGTTGTCCGCGCTCACCGTGGGGGTCACGGTCAGAGAAAGGGTCGCCTCCTTGTCTTCTATCTCCTGGGTATCCTGGGTCCTGACGCCGATGTATCTGGTTTCACCCCGTGAGATCCTGGCCTCCTGTCCATTGACCGTGAGGACCTTTGGCGCGGAGATGACATGGGCCTTTCCATCCGATTCAGCCAGGGCAAGGGAGGCGTCCAGGGCAAGGGATCCCAGACCGCCGTCGGTCAGCCACCCAAAGGCCATGCCGATATTGGGCGTCCACTGGCTGGGGGCGTTGGTTGAGAACTGGCCGCCGCCGGTGAACATGGCCCCCGCATTGTACCATTCTCGCTTGACCCCGGGCCGGAGGGGAACGCCGTCTTCATTTCGTTCAAGCGACCCCCATTGGATGCCCAGATCCCGCGCAAAGGTGGTGGAGGCGTCCACCACGCGGGCCTCGATCAGGACCTGCTTTTCGGGAATGTCGAGCTTGGAGATCAATTCCTTGACCTTGTCCACCTTGGCCCGGACCCCGTTGGCGATGATCACGTTGGTGCCCGAATCATAGGAGAGATAGAGGTCCATGGTCGAGATCTTGACCTGTTTTCCCTTCTCCTCCTCTCCCTCCTCGCTCTCCTCGGACTCCGCTGCCTCGATGTCCAGGGCCGGGGGAATGGGCGGATCTGCAGTCTGATCGCCCACCAGCATCTTGAAGACGTCGGCCGCCTTTCTGTGCCGAATGGTGATGAATTCGACGATCTTGGCCTCAAAGATGCCCTGAAGCCGTTTGGCGGCCATGAGGGCCCCCTTGCGTTTCCCTTCCTTGATCTCCAGATCGCGCAGCTTTTCCTTGGGGACCACCCAGAGCACGTCGTCTTCGATCTGATAGGTCAGGCCGTTGGGCCGGAGGATCATCTCCAGGGCCTGATCCCATGGAACGCTTTCAAGCTTCATGGAGATCTTCCCGCCCACATCTTCTCCCCAGACAATGTTGATTCCCGCCACCTCGGATATCAACTGAAGGATATTGCGGATGTCCGTATCCACGAAATCGAAGCTCATCTTTTGGCCGGCATATTGTCTGGATGTGGCCTCGAAGATGCCGGCCCGGGAATCGACGGGCGGGGCTGAAACGTCTTTTTCCTCGGCGGCAGTCTCCACAACCCGCGGGGCGGGCGACGGCGGAGGGGATTCGATCGGGGCCTCTTGCAGGGGCTTGGGCGCAGGCGATAAAGAGGCCTTGGCAGGGACCTTGGGCTTGGGCGGGGATTCCGGCCTTGCGGCATCGAAATCGATCTCCAGCATCTTCCCGTCCTGCGAAATGTGGTAAGGGACCAGGTCCCGCAGGACCAGACGCAGGGACACGCGGCGCTCCTCTGGTGAATAAAAGGTCTCTACCCGTTGAATGGCGCCCTGATCGTATTCGGATTCCAGATTTTTTAAGAGTTCGGCATTGATGGTCCCCTTTTCCAGGTCCACCAGGAGATTGGTCCCATCCAGCTTCACGTGAAAATCCGCCTTCCGGTCCGTGGCGATCCTGAGCCGCGTCCGGTTGCCGGGCCGCTGGATCACTGCCGCCACAACGATCTGGGGCGGAGAGGGGGATCCGGACCCCTGGCCGGGACGCAGCGCTTCGCTTTTTTCGGACGCGGCTGGAACCACCTCAAAGAGAATGTCCTTGCCTTCGGTGGTCAGCCGGGTCTGGCTCACCTCATGGCGGGCATGGATCACCACCTCGGTCTGCTCCGGTCCTTTTTCGCGGATCAGGACCCTCTCTAACGGCCCATCCTGGATAATGATCTCCCTTGGAAGATCGGCGGCCGGTCTTGCCTTGATGGCAAAGGAAAGAGCTCCGGGATGGGAGAGCGCATGGGGCCTTTCACACGTGGTCTCTGCTGAGCAGACAAACGTGACGATGGTTCGCTCGCCAGCAGCCTCAGTACGGACAGACTGAACGACCGCCGCGTCCCGGGCCTTATCAGCCTCCCCGACCTTGGTTTCAGGAGGCGTTGCGCAGGCAGACAGCAAGGACGCTGAAACGGCAATCAACAGCCAGAAACCATGCCGGACCATTGTACGAAACTCCAGGTTCATCAAAATATCCTCCCTGCTCTTTCCGGGTCATCAGGCCTATTCCCCATACACGCGATAGACCTCCGTTATCCGCTTCACCGCCTCTATGGGCACATCCCGCGATCCTTCTATTTCGAGCCGGCGAACAAATATCTCAGGCCGATCTCTCCGGTAAACATAATTGATGACATACACGTTCAGGCCGGGATAGACAGCGAATTTAAAGCGCGACACATATTCGGAGCGGGGCTTCTTGGTTCCGTATTCGCTTTCTGCCACAGGCTCGATCGTGGCCGTAGCCGTGTGGGTCCCCACCGGCATCAGGATCCGGTAATCCTGTTCGGCCACATGCAATTTCCATCCCTTGCCGCTTTCATGGGCGGAGGGACTCTTGCTCAGGCCCCGGTCAGCCCACAGGTACATGAACCGCAGACCGGCTTCGCCTGCCTCGTAAGGAATAAAATAGAAGAGGCTCTTCTTAGGCAGCATATAAAATTCGAGCTGGCGTGCAGAGCCGTCATTTTCCCGGACCACCAGACCCACATTCTTGATGATGTAGCTGAGCTCCTTCAGGGTCTCCAGGCTCTTGACCCGGCTCTGCATGATCTGTCCGGTACGGCTGCGAAGGCTCCCCGCATCGCTTTCCTTGCGCACATCGTACACCATGCCGTCGGCCTTCACCTGCCAGGTAAGGTTGAGATCGTCGCACATGGGCTGGGACAGAAAAATGACTTCTCCCAGGTTCTCCTGAAGGCCGGCGCCCCCCTCCCCCGCGCTGGGAACCACAACCTGGGTAAAAAAGTCCAGGCCTGACGAGGACAAGCGGGTCCGCCACGGCAGAGGGCACAGCACCTGATCGCGCACGGCCCACTCCTTGTCTTCAACCTTTCTCAGGTTTTTGATGTTGTTGTAATTGTCAAAGGGAGGCATGACGCCCCACAGATCCACCTCGCAGACCACAGTTGCCGCATCCGATGCAGAGACCCGCCCGAATACATAGACATCGGCCTTCATTTCGCCCACGAGGCGCTCTCTCAAGGACCGATGCCGTTCAAATTCCTCGGCCCCGCAGATGATCTCCTTCTCAGGGGGGGCCTGTGACAGGCAGATGGAAAACTGGGGGTTGTTCCCAAAGGCGAGCCTGATCCGGTTGGACACATAACGACTCCCTGTGGTGACGTCGCCGGCATGGTTTGTGAAGTCAAAGACAGCGACCTTGATCACCGGTTTTTTTTCAGCATGGAAGTATCTTGCAGCAATCTCCTTCATGAGAGAGGCGGACAGCGTATCGATCCCCTCATCCACGGAAGGCGTCGCATGGGAGGTCCCGGCTTTCTCAGGCGGAAAGGGAACTCCCCCCTGGGCCGCCGCGCATATGGGCCACCAGATCGCCAACATCATCCAAATCATCACTCGCATCATTGCCGCTCCCTCAATATTCAGAAGTCCGAGGTCAGAGGTCAGAAGTCAGAAAAACCATCTGCAATTCCTCAATTCTTACTCATACACCTGCTCGGGCAGCTTGATCTCCACTTCTCTGTATTTTAAATGCAGCTCATCTTCCAGATAAGGTTCTTTTATGACGACCTTCTTCTCTTTTCTGCCAATGCGCTCCACCGTGCCGCCATTGGTCCCGATTCGGGTCCCCTTTGTCAGGATATGACCCCTGCCCTTGGGGTCCCGGACCATGGCCCATGCCATATCGTCGGCCTGGACAATGGCCGTGAGGGTCAACTGGGAGAGAGAGAGTCTTTGCAGCTCGGTATGAGGGGTCAGCAGTTCTTTCAGCATCTGCGCGGCCGCCTGCTTCTCCTGTTTGAGCGCCTCTTCAGCGGCCAGTTGCTTTTGCTTTTCCTCTTCCGCCCGTAATGTGGTTTGCTCCCTGCGCCTGACAAGATAGGAAAGAAACGGATCCGGGATGCTGTCAGGATCAAGGACTTTTTTCTCAGGACGCCAGTCTTTGTAAGCGGGTTCGCCGGCCTTTGCCAGCAAAGCCCCGGGGCCAAGAGGCGCAAAGATGACCAGGAAAATGCCCAATTTCACGAGGCCCGTGAATCTCATCGACCCAACTTTTATGTTATTGCTGCTCATGCTTGCTCGTTTCATCGTCTCGCCCGCCCGATTCCTCAACCCCAGTCTGCTACTTCTTTTTCTGCTTCTGGGCCTTTTCCTTTGCTTCGTCCTCCTTGCTCTTGAAGCGGTAGGTAACGGCCTTGCATGCGGTGATAAGATCCACCGAAAGAGGTTCACTGGGCCTCATGGAAATATCAGTGATGTTGACAATGCGCTCCATACGCCTGATCTTGTCGAGGAACAGGATCACGTCCCGGAAGCGGCCGCCCACCTCCATGGAAACAGGGATCTTTACATAAAAATTGCCGATCTCCTCATCTCCGGGGCTGAAAAGCCTGAACTGCAGACTGGAATCTACCCCTAATTGACTGATGCTCGCCAGCAGGCTCGGGATTTCCCTTTCATTTGGCAGAATCTTGAGGGCCTTCTCAAACTCATTTTCTACCCGCGCCATCTCCTCCCTGAGACCTGCCAGCTTCTTTCCCCACATCTTGCCCATCTGGACCTTTTGTCTGAGATCGGCAATCTCCTTTTCCATACGGTCAATTTCCTGCATCCTGGGCAGATAGATAAACCAGACAAAGCTGCCCCCCAGCAGAACCACGAGTCCGATGACGATGGCCAGCCTGTGGGCCTTCTTGATCTTCTGCGCCTTTTCAACAAAAGAATCAGCAGCTGACCGCCAATTGATGTCCGGGAGTTTCATCTACCGCTGCCCTTTCGAATCCTTGGCCTTTTTGTCCGATGCCGGCGGCGCCTCTTTCAATATGGTTTGGCAGCTGAGGACAAAGCCGGAGGCCTTCAGATTGTATTCAGGGAAGTTCTGCAGCTGCGTGCTCTTGAGATCAACAGACGTAATCGATGGGGTCTTCTCAAGATTTGTCATAAACAGGGCTACCGTGTCATTGTCCATGGCCGTGCCGTTAATAGTGAGCAACCCCTCCTTCTCAGAAAGGGACTGAAGCCACAACCGGTCTTCTGGAACGGCAAGGGCCACGTCGGTCAGAAGGCCAAGCGGCCCCCCTTTTTTCTGTTCAAGTTCGTGGATAACGTTCAGTCTGTCCTGGATCTCCTTGATCTTTGCCTTTATCTGGGCGGCAATCCGGTTGTTTTTTTCATAGACGGCCAGCTCCTTGCGGACGCTCTGTTCCTCTGCCTTCATATGATTCAGCCGCCTGCTGGAACCAACCTGCAAATAAGTCATCAACAGGATAAGCAACACCAGGCCCAGGAAATAGATGCTCAACTCCTGTCTGATGTTTTCTTTTTTTCTGGCCGCCCTGAAGGGCAGAAGATTGATCCGTATCATTTGTCGTCGATGTATCTCAGAGAAAGGCCGACCGCAACCCCTGCCTGCGGGGCCATGTACTCCAGGTAGTCGGCATCAAAGCGTCGATGGTCGATTAACAGATTCCTGAAAGGATTCAACGGCTCCACAGGGATTCCTGTCTCTGCCTCGAGATACTTCTGGAGGCCTGGAATCCGGGAGGATCCCCCGCTTACAATAATTTTTTCAATGGGATCGCCGGCCCGGGTGCCGGACACGAAATCGAGGGCCCGTTTGATCTCCTTGACCCACGACGAAACCTCGCTGCTGACCACCTTTGCGAGCCCTTCCTTTTTTGGATCGTCCAGGTCCATGCCGCCCACTTTCATCTGCTCGGCCTCGGGAAGATCAATGCTGAATTCAGACCGAATCGCCTCAGTGACCTGGGCCCCGCCATAGGAAGAATCTCTTGAAAAGATGGAGACCCCGCGACTGACCACGTTGATTTCCAGCTCCGCGGCCCCCAAATTGATAATGGCATAGCACGTTTCAGGCTCCGGCAGGCTGATCTCCGCGGCATTTTGAAGGGCAAAGATGTCGGCATCCAATACGCCCGGGTTCAAACCCGCTGCCCGAATCACCTCCACATACTCGTCGATGACCTCCCTCTTGGCTGCTACCAGGAGGACATCCATCTGTTTCGGGCCTGAACCTACCTCCTTTCCCGCCTCCTTTCCCGCGTCCCCGGCCTCCGGCTCGGCCTCAGACTCGAGCATGGCAAAATCCAGATTCACCTCGTTGATATCGTATGGGATGTATTTCTCCGCTTCCTCCCTGATCGCACCTTCGATCTTCGACTCCTCCATCTGTTCCAGGGTGATCTTCTTTGCGATCACCGAGTAGCCGGACAGGGACGCAGCCACGTTGCTGTTTCTGATCCTCAGGTTTTTGTAAAGGATCTTTAAGGCCGAGGCCAGCCTTTCCTGATCCTTGATTGACCCCTCCACCACAGCGCCCGGGGGGGTAGGGATCACGCCAAAATTTTGCAGGACCCTTCCCCCTTTTGTATGGACAATCTCAGCCACCTTGATGGAATGTGAGCCAATGTCCAGTCCCACCAGGGACTTTTTCTTGCTAATGGCCATATGTACGTTCCAATAACAGTATCAACAAACTGGTCTCTCTGGAGGTCCAGCGGAATAACACGGCCACGGGCTCAATCCTCGGGAAAAACCTTCTCCTTGTCAGAGAGATCGAGGCCCAAACCAAGGATGATTTTTCGCTTTGTCTCCATCCGACAGGGCATTCCTTTTTCCACGCGGTCAATGGTGATCGGCGATACGCCCGCCTTTCTCGCCAGCTCCGCCTTGCTGATCAGCAATCCCTCCCGGATTTTCTTTACCGCATTGTGATTCACTTTGATCTTCCTTAATGTAGCTGCGACAAAGCCCCAGCACCTCGCCGAAAAACGCCCCTTCCTGCAGTTTCCATGCACAAATCAAATCGCCAGACCAGCCCCTGGCCTTATTTTCCAGACCCGCTCGATTGTCCCCTCCATCTCTCTTGCGCCCTTAGAAAGAAAGAAGGACATGGCCCTCCTGTTTCTGTGCCCGCGGACCCCAAAAAACAGCGCCCGAACGTATGACCTCAATATCCAGAGGATAAGACCCTGATGGGTAATTTCCGGAGTTTAGACAGCCTGTTATCCCATGGGTGAAATCAATTCGCAGCCTTGCCTTTGCCCCGGTTTATTGAGATGATACGCCCAAACCCTCGAACAGCAGCGTAGCTTACCGCAAAGGTAAGAGAGCATAAATATTATCATTTGTCAATGATTTAATGAACCTTTTATATAACTTTTACTTAATTTTATATAATAAATCAACATATAGTGAATGTTCTCAATAGTTGAAACTATATATAGTGTCTAAAGGTTCCCCGGAATTCAGGCCTCAGCCTTTTTCATGGCAAGACGCGCTCTCGTCCGAGTGCCCAATCGCCGAAAAAAGCAAACCCAAAAACAGCTGGAATTCCGGCGCACCGTGTGATATCAGGATATGGCATAGGCCGCATGGGCCCATGCATGGCTGAACGACCGCGCCAGTGCAGGCCTCTGGGATGGGAAGACCGGGACAAAGGTCAAACACCCCCATATCAGCACGGCTAATTTAATGACAAGGAGATAACAACTTATGATGCGATCACTGATAACAGGGGTCATCCTCAACCTTTTTCTAACTGCCGGGGCCTTTTCCGCGCAGTTTTCCTCGGACATGGTCATGGAATCCATGGCCGGGACCAGCCGCGGCAAGATCTATTTCAAAGACGACAACACCAGCCGAACAGAGATGATGGGCATGATCTCCATCTTCAAGCGCCCGTTGGTATACCAGTTGTTTCCCCAGACCCAAAAATATGTGGTCACCAATATAGAAGAGATCAGCAAAAAGAACCCCGGTGCGGATGCGGCCAGCTTCAGGGAATGGATTCACAAAAACAAGATGAAAAAGGTGGGGTCTGAAACGGTCCAGGGATACCAGTGCGACATATTCGAGGGCGATGTCAGCGTGGCGGACGACCAGCCCCCTGTCCATATGAAGATCTGGCATACCCCAAAGCTCGGCTACCCTCTCCGCCAGGAGAGCGCCCTGCCCCCGCCTGCCGGAAACATTTCTTCCCGTCTGGAAAACATCCGCGTGGAAAATCAGCCGGAAGACCTGTTCAAGATCCCGGCAGGATATGTCAAGGCAAAGAGCATGGAAGAGGCCATGGGCTTCGGCGGAATGCCGCAAATGGGCCAGGGTCCCAAGGGCCAGGCCCCCTCTCAGAAAGAGCTTGAAAAGATGATGAAAGAGATCATGAAAAACATGCCGCAGGAATAAGCCGGGCCAAGGGGGGGCGTCAGGCGACCGCCATGTCCTGGATCGTCCCCCCGCCGAACTGGGACACGGCCTCGGCCGCAATGGCGAGCCCGGTCCTTAGATGCTCCCCCTTGATCCCCGGCACGGCATAGGCGTAAAATAAGACATTTTGGGTATCGTCGGTCACCCGGGTCTTTTCATCCGCCCCCTGACACAACACACAGACGATCTCCTTTTCATCCCTCAGGACGATCTCATTGGCCTTTGTTATGAACTTCTGGCCTCCCATGCCCCGGCATATCTCCCCTTCAGCCGCCACATCCAGGGTCAGCCCCCCCTCAAACCGGTCGAAGTCGGTCACCGCCACCAGGATCCCCGCACACATCTCGGCCATGAAATGGGCGTCCACCATAAGGTTGTATCGCGGGAATCCGCTGTTGACCGTCCTCTTGAGGTGCCCCGGCAGGGGACAATGAAAGCCGAAACCCTTGAAAAAACGATCATAGGTCTCGATCCGTTCAGTGATCTCCCGAAGCGTCTCGCGCCTGCGCATCTTCCGCAGCAACTTCCGCTTGTGCTGATCAAAGCCCGGGGGATTTGCAAAATTCCGGCAAGCGGTTACCAGGGCAAGCCCGAAGGCGAGTCCCGGATATTGGTTTTCATAGGCAGGCGATCTGGAGAAATGCAGACGTGGATCCATCAAAGCCTCCCTCTTTGTTCACGCGTTGGACTGGGCAAGGTTCCGGCGCCGTTCATAAGAATAATGAAGCGCCAGACATCTTACGAAACAGTTATCCTTCTGAGGGAACGACCGCAGTCTTTATCCTTTCCACCACCCGTCTGACGGTCGGGCCGTGATAGAGCATGGCCACGTGACAAATCGGGTCGGTCAGTTCCTCGCGCCATCCGGCCGGGGGTTTGAGCGAATCTGGGGGAAGGACCAGGTTGTCTACGGGCGAGCGAAAGGCAACGCAGGGGACCTTGGACGGGACTTCCTTTGATTCCAGTTCTTTAATCAGAGGACCGCGCCAGGCCAGGCTTTTTGCCAGGTTTCCCATCCCAAAGACAACCGTCTTGCTCCCCCCGAAGGGCGTGCCCAGGGTAATAAGGGTTTTTACTGCAAATCCCTGGGAAGCGTCCCCTTTGGCGGCATACGCCTTCGCCAGCAGCCCGCCCATGCTGTGCCCCACCAAAATGATCTCCTCTCCAGGAAAATTCCGGCCGATCTCCGTGATCCACTGCTCCAGTTTCCTGGAAATCTCATGGAAGTCGGGACGGAAGCTGTTGTAATTGAAGGCGTACAACCTGTCATATCCAGCCCTTTTCAGAGCTCCCCTGAAGCGTATCCAGGCGCTGGAATTGTGGTAGAGGCCGTGTATGAGAATCACCGGCGGGGAAGCAACGGCGACGCCAGACCCCGGCCGCCACAGATTCCTGACCAAAACGAGCGGATAGCAGCCGATGGCTGCGAAGTTGCTCAGAATGCTCGACGCAAGCCCCCTCACTATCCAGCCTCCGCTCTTCCTGCTGGATATCCGGGCCAGTTCGTCCTTATAGGCCGAATTGGCCGCCTCATACCAGAAGAGCATATAGGTGGACAGGGGGAAAAACAAAAAAACCGTGATTAAGATCAGAAAAAGAATAAATATCATGGCAATCTCCTCTCTTGTGTTTGAGCGACGCAGACCATGACCCCCACGGGCAAACTTCTTCGCACGTTCCAGGAAGGCTGCACACATAAAGTCTAAGGCTTAAACCGTATACAGCATCACAAGACAGCGGGTCGGCTCGTTGGAGAGGCTCTTGAGCTTGTGCGGGATGTCCGAGTTGAAATGGATGCACTCATCCTGTTTGAGGACATGAATCTTCCCGCCCAGGGTCAGCTCCAGGTCGCCTCCCATAACATAAATAAATTCCTCACCCTCGTGTCGGTATTCTACGGGTTTGTGGTCACGATGGGACTCGATGGTCACCATAAAGGCGCGCAGATGGCTCTTCTCGGCCCCCGGCGTCAGGGTCTGATATGAATAACTGCGCGTGCGTTTGACAAAGGCCTGAACCCGTTGATCCGTGATGGCGGCCTGTTCCTCCTTGTGAAGGAAGGTCCCGGGATCCACGCCCAGGGCCCCTGCAAGACGCAGCAGAAAACTGACAGGCGGGGAGATTTCGTCCAATTCCACCTGGGCAATAAACTCCGGGGTCTGGCCGGTGGTCTCTGCCAGGGTCTCCACAGACCACCCCTGGCCCTCTCTCAGCTTTGTGATCCTGTCTCCGAATCCCGGAGCCCTTTTTCGGGACTCCTTGTCAAATGTGAGCGCATCCGCCAGTTGACGCATGACGGCCTTCTTGGCACGGGCCGTCAGGAGCGGCACAAAGGTCCTGGCATCGGCCACGATGCCCAGGTCAGCGACCTGGAAGATGGGTGCATCAGGGTCACGGTTGACGGCAACAATGGTTTTGGCCTCGGTGATGCCGGCGGTGTACTGGACCGCGCCTGAGGCAGCAATGGAAAACAGGAGGTCTGGTCTGACGGTCTTGCCTGTCTGACCGATCATCCGCTCTTCCGCCACCCAGTGCTCCAGCACCGGGGGCCGGGTAGCGCCCAGTTCGGCCCCCAGGGCCATGGCCAGTTCGCGGATTAGCCCGAAACCTTCCATGTTCCCCATTCCGGCCCCCCCCACAACCACCGTTTTGGCCGTCTCCAGCTTGAGACGCTCCGTGGGTTCGGGCGAGGAGGAAAGGAGCCTGAGCCTCCGGTCTTCACAGGTCTGAGCGACCTGAATCCGTTCCACTCTTCCAGGGTCGCCAGCCACACGAAAGGGCCGGCAGACATGGGGCTGGACCGTAGCAAATCCGGTGACCCCCGGATCTGAAAAAGTGATCTCGGCCAGGATTTGACCGCCCCAGGCAGGGCACATGCCTGTTATGCCCGATTCATCCATCCGCAGGTCGGCGCAGTCGGCAATCAACCCCCCGTTCCGGATCCGGGCGGTTCGGGCTGCCATTTCCCTCCCAAAATCCGTGAGAGGAAACAGAACCAGACGGGGATTGCGTTCCCCTGCCAGAGCCGCCGTCACCCTGGAGAAGACGTCAGGATCGGACACGCTGAAGGCAGCGTTTTCAAGACGGTAAATCAGGTCTGCGCCGTGGTTGATCCATTCTTTTTCAGCATGGGCTAAAGGGATTCGGGACCCGGCCGATCGGGAATCCGCGGGGGCATCTTCGGGTGGGCATAAGAAGACCCCAACCGCCTTCCCACCCGTGGGCGCACACAACTCCCGGGCCTTGGCCAGCACATTGAGACTGAATCCAAACAGCCGTTCATTTCTCAGGTCTCCGAAGACCCAGATGTCGTTGCTAAGGGCATGCATCATCTTTTGTCGTCCGCCCACCCCGCCGGGCCTTAACCGATCAACCCTCCCTCTGTCAATCGCCTCATAAGTTCGTCCGCCTGTTCCCGGGCCGTTCCTTTTATAAATTCACACTGTTTCTGCCAACCCGCCCTCGAAATGGACCGAACCCGCGTGGCAGATCCTGCATCGCCCACCTGTTGTGGGGACAAACCCAGATCCCTCCGATTCCAGAATGTGATCTTGTCGTCTTCAAAGGCCGGATTGATTCGCGCCAGGTCGATCTGCCTCGGCTCTACGCTCCCTGGATGGATGGTGAGCCCGGCCGGGAAAGGGACTTCAAAGCGCTCTACAAAATGATCCGCGGTCCGTTCCACATAAAGACCGCCCTTTCCTGCCTCAATTGAATGAACGAGCCCCACAAAGGGAACATTCAGAAGCACCGCTGTCTGGGGACCCACCTGACCCGTGTCGCTGTCCGCGGTCCGGGCCCCAAACAGGACCAGGTCAAAAGGGCTCAGTTTGCTGATGGCCGCAGCCAGTACAGTGGAAGTGGCAAGGGTATCCGAGCCGGCAAAGCCCGGATCACTGACCAAGATGCCCCGATCCACGCCCATGGCAAGCGTCTCGGCAAGTATGGACCGTGTGGACCCGGGTCCCATGGAGACGGCGGTCACCGAGCCGGTCCCAGCCCCTCTCAAGGCAAGGGCTGTCTCGACAGCAGGCCGGTCAAATGGATTTAACTCCAGAGAGTCATAGGAACGAAGCCCTCCTTCGGAGCCGGCCGTCATGCTGACCGCCTTGATGCAGACGATGATGTTCATGGATAAAGTGCCTAACGCGGATACCCGCAACCAAAATATCTCATACAAAGGCACACAAAGCACACAAAGGATTTTTTTGTAAAGAAACGGGAACATGCCCTTTTCTCTGTGTTCTTTGTGTCTCGGTGTGAGCCTGTAAAATAAGGCGTACTGATGAGATACAAACAGATTTTCTCGCTTTTTGGGACAGAAAACTGGGCGATCAGGGGCTAAGGCGGCCTGACGGCCGCGACCAAACAGGTCTCGCCCACATCCCACAAGCCTTATTCGCGCCCATGGGGAGACTGCTTCGCATTTTGCAGAAAAGTTACACCCATAGAGTCCAAAGCGGCTTTTTCGGCGCAATTGCCCTGGGACGGGCCGATTCAGCCCATGAGCCCCCTGGCAATGACCATGCGGTGCACCTCAGAGGTGCCTTCGTAAATCCGTGTCACCCTGGCATCCCGATAATAGCGCTCCACCGGATAGGATTTGGAATAGCCATAGCCCCCGTGAATCTGGACGGCCATGTCGGTGACCCTGGAGCATGCCTCTGAGGCATAGAGCTTTGCCATGGCCGAAGTCTGGCCAAAGTCTTTGCGGCCCATGTCCCGAAAGGCCGCGGCCCGGTATGTCATGAGCCTGGCCGCCTCCACCAGGGTCGCCATGTCCGCCAGCATCATCTGCACGGCCTGGTGCCTTTCAATGGGGACCCTGAACTGCCGGCGCTGCCCGGCGTAGCGGAGGGACTCCTCCAGGGCCCCCTGGGCGATTCCGGTCGATTGTGCCGCAATCCCCATCCTTCCCGTATCCAGGGCCGCCAGCCCGATCCTGAGCCCCTGCCCCTCTTTTCCCAGGAGATTGGCCAGCGAAACCCGGCAGTCGTACAGCCGGATGGAACTGACGGGATTGGCCCGCATGCCGCAGAGGTCCTCCAGGTCCCCCACCACAAATCCCGGGGTCCCCCGCTCGGCCACCACCACGCTGATCTCCTTTCGGCCTTCGCCCGGCTTGGTGCGAACAAACATGAGACAGGTATCGGCAATCCCGCCGTTGGTCACAAAGACCTTGTTGGCATTGAGGATATAGGTCTCGCCGTCCCGAACAGCCGTTGACTCAATCCCAGAGGCATCCGAGCCGGCATTGGGCTCGGTGAGACAAAAGGCCCCGATCTTTTCTCCCCGCGCAAGGGGGGGGACCCATGTTCGCTTCTGTTCCTCGGATCCAAAAGCCAAAATGGGGTAGAGGCCCACGCTGTTGTGGACAGTTACGCACAGCCCCAGACCTGCACAGACCCTTGAGATCTCCTCAATAACAATGGCATAGCTGATGGAATCCAGGTCCGCGCCCCCCAGATCCCGCGGGACCTGAAGCCCAAAGTAACCGAGTTTCCCCATCTTTTCCGCGGCTTCCCATGGAAACCGGGCCTCTTGGTCGATCTCCTTTGCAATCGGGCACAGTTCCGCCTCACAGAACCTCCGGGCAGCACGCTGGACCACATGATGCTTCTCTGACAAACCGCTGTTCATGGATGCTTTTGTTATCCCGCCGTCCTGTAGACGGCCTTGCTCACGTTCTCCGCCCGCCCCTGCTTCTTGAGCTTGTAGAGGGCATTGTGGACCTGCTTTTTGTTTAACCCGGTCTTTTCAGCCAGCTCATCCAGCCCCACAGGCCCACCCGCCTGGCTCATGGCCTCATACACCCTGTCGGAGGCGGGTCTCGCTTTCCTGACTTTCGCACCCCGGGGGGCCGGGGGCTTCCGGGGCCTTTTGCCAACCGCCTGCTCGTCCGCCGTGTCATGCACCGGGATGTCTTTGCCCGCGGATGGACGAACATCGGTTTCCCCTTGCTCTGCAAAGGCCTCCAGTTTGTCGGCGATGATCTTAGCCCCTTGCGCCAGGATCCTCAAGCCGTCGCTCACCGTCTTCAAGAGCAATTCCATTTCTTTCATCGCATCCTCCTTGGCACGGGTTGACCTCGCTGAAATCTTCCTTTTCAAACCGTCTGGACAGCACATTCATATGGTTACCATAAAGGCAATCGCGTGTAAACAGCCATGTTCATCCGGGGCGCCATCAAAATTGCAGACAACGATTCTAATTACGCAGCCATTTTTCTGGATGCTTGACATGCTTTGGTGTTAATATTAGCTTCCAATTTACGCTACAGACGGAACATCCTGCATAAACTGCAGGATGAACAGGAGGTCATTTGACGCAGATGTTTTCTCTTGAATCCTTTCATGAGCAGTACGAGACCGACACCGCAGACCTTATGATCAGGGACCGCCGGTTTCGCTTTTTTGTCCCCAGGTCCCTGGATCGTTTTCTGGACCCGAACGACATCTTCCACGACTTCCCCCTCTGGGCCAAGATATGGGAGGCGTCCATTGTATTGGCCGACCATCTGGCCGGCATGCCCGTTGATCCCCAAAGGCGATTCCTCGAGATTGGGTGCGGCATAGGGGTCGTAGGCATCGTGGCGGCTGCATTCGGGCACCGCATCACCATCACCGAATACAACCCAGACGCCATCAATTTTGCCAAGGCCAATATCCAGGCGAATCTCTCTGCAAACAACGGGGGGGGAGGCATCGAGGTTGCCCGCCTGGACTGGGGCCAACCGATATTGGAAAGACGCTTCGATGCGATTGTGGGCTCAGAGGTGATTTACAGGGAGACAGATTTCCAGGCCATCCTGAACCTTTTCCAAACCAGCCTCGCCCCTTCCGGGGAGATCATCCTGGCCGAAGGCATCCGCAAGACCAGCATGGCCTTTCTTCAGGAGGCGTCGGGTCATTTCCAGATCTCGGCCCGCAGGAAAACCCTTCGCTCCAAGGGCGAGGCATTCCCGGTCATCCTGGCCGCCATGCGCTTCAAAGTTTAGTTTCAACGGGTTGTAATTATTTCTGTCAGACAATTGCGGCCTCTCGTACGACAACAGGTCCCACAGTGATAAAAGGCTCACGCCTGAACCCCGGATGAGGATTTTATGTCTCAGCTTCATTCCCTTCCGTGCCTGCGGCGTGCACCCCAGGAAGCGACAGGAGTGCCGATGCCTCGGCCTCGGGCAACCGTTCCACTGAGCGAAGCCTCCGTTCCATGGCCCGGGTGCGCACCCCGGTCTGTTCGAGGGTGCGGCTGGCAGTCCCCAACTGGCGCTTGACCGTTTCCAGCACATCTCCGAACTTCCCAAACTCGGTCTTGACCGCGGCCAGGATCCGCCACACCTCTGCGCTGCGCTGCTCGATGGCCAGCGTCTGAAAGCCCATGCGGAGGCTGCTCAGGATGGCCGCCAGGGTGGCGGGACCTGCCAGCACCACACGAAACCGCTGCTGCACGTCCTCCACAAGGGCCGGCTGCCGGAGCGCCTCTGCATACAAGCCTTCGGTGGCCAGAAACATGATGGCAAAGTCAGTGGTGCCGGGTGGGTCGACATACTTGTCGTAGATATCCCTGGCCGCGGCCCGGATGGCCCGGCCCAGGGCATCTGCTGCGGCCTGCACCCCCTCCGGGTCTGCCCTGTCCGCGGCATCCTGGAGGCGCACATAATCCTCCTGGGGAAATTTGGCGTCGATGGGGAGCCATACGCACCTCCCGGGCTCATCCCGGGGACCCGGGAGCCGGACCGCGTACTCCACGCGCTCGCCTGAGCCGCTCTTGACGCAGACATTCTTCTGGTACTGATCCGCGGTGAGCATCTGATCCAGGATCGCGCCCAACTGCACCTCGGCCCACGTACCCCGCGCCTTTACATTCGTCAACACCCGCTTGAGATCTCCCACCCCTGCGGCCAAGTTCTGCATATCCCCAAGTCCTTTGTGGACCTGTTCCAGACGGTCGCTCACCAGTCTGAACGACTCTCCCAGCCTTTTTTGGAGCGTATCATGAAGCTTCTCATCAACCGTCCGCCGCATCTCCTCCAGCTTGTTTTCGTTTCCGTCCTGGAGTTCCTTTACGCGGGCATCAAGGGTGGCGCGGATTTGATCCAGTGCGATCCGGTTCGATTCGCTGAGTTCCTTGAGCTGTCTCCCGATCCCTTCAAGCTGGGTGTGCTGATTCTTTTCCATGCGATCCAGGGTCTTCGCCAGCATGTCGCCGCTCAATTTGAGGCCCAGGGACACCTCCTGGCGGAGGTCCTTTCCGGCCCCGCGCTCTTCCTCCCGGCTGGCCCTCAACTCGTCCCGCACCCCCTTTTCCAGGTCCCTCAAGCCTTTTGAAACGCGCACCAGCAAAACCACGGCCAGGATGGCGATCAGCAAAACCCCAGCCAGGATGATCCATAAGAACACCTCCGTCATTATGATCTCCATGCGGCATCCCCCTGTTTATTCATCAACATCCCCGAGACCATACCCCAAATGGCGGCGACGATCAATCCTGTTCCCCCTTGACCGATCCCCTCTTGACAGTCTCATATCTGGGATTACCTTAAACCCACATATGGGATCTATAAGGGCGAAGGCTTTTCAAGGATCTGAATACAACCTCAGCGCAATTTCCAGACATGGCAAAAGGAGGGAGCAACTATGAAGATCAAGCTGTGGGACAGGATCGAAAGAGGAATGGAAGAAGGATTTGATGCAGCGCTGGCAGCAGTTCACGTGGTTACGGAAAAGGCCGGAGAGGGCATTGAACTGACCCGCCTGCGCCGCGAAAAGGCGAGGCTCGAGACCCAGGTAACGCGACATCTGGCCGAACTGGGAAACGCGGTGTATGAAAAGATTTCGGTGGAGCGGCTGGATGATGTCGCTGAAAAGCTGGGCGTGAAGGACATGATGCTGGAAATCGCAGAAAACGAGGCCCGCATGATCGACATCGACCGTAGCCTCAATAAGGAACTCAAGGGCAAGAAAAACCCAGGGGCCGATGAAGATGCCGAACCCCCTGAAACCGAGGACATCAAGACGGATTAGCCCCGGCAGCCCTTCTCATGTGGACGCCTGTATCATTTTGTTTGTAACGCCTTTGGGATGGGGGCAAACCTGTTTGGTTGCGGCCGTAAGACCGCGTTGGGCTTATGAAAATTTGGCTCGAGCAGAGGCAGGGGGGCTCGGCGAGGGCGCTGATAAAACGGCAAGGGAGAGGCATTGGGTCTACGCTTCTTTATCGCATCCAACCGGCCGTCAATTCTCTTTTGTCGATTCCAGGGCCCTTGCCGTTTGATGCACCATCGGGCCTGTGCAAGGCCTTAAACAAACTGGGTCCCAACAGGCAGGTAATGACCGCCAGAAGGATGATGGCATCCTTAAAGGCCTCGGTGATAAGCCCAAATTCCAGCCCGATGGTGGCCGCCACAATGATCAGACTCAGTCGGGAGGTCATCAGCACCCCTACTGTCAGCGACTTGAACAAGGTCAGTCTGCTGAACACGAAAAGGAGGCTCGGCAGCACCTTTACCAGAACAGCAAACACCAGCAGTTTGGCGGTAAAGAGCAGTTGCGGGACGGACAGTACATTGGCGATATTAAACTGCATGCCCACGTGAATGAAAAAGAGGGGCACCAGAAAGCCGTATCCAAATCCTGAAAGCTTGAGCTCCAACTGGGTCTTTTCTTGGAATACGATGGACAGCATGGCCCCGCCCAGGAACGCCCCGAGCACCGGCTCCAGATGGGCCAGCTCGGAAAGGGCCACAAACAAAAACAGAAGCGCCATTGAAAACCGGACACCCAGTTCCTGTGAGTCCCGATCCGCAAGGAGTCGACCTCCCTTTTCAGGATACCACCAGACCAGAAACTGGGCTGCCTTCAACATCACGCCGAATCCGATGAACAGGGGCAGGGGCCTTAGGAATTCCCAGCCGAATCCGCTCTGTTGCCACAGGATATAGAAGGTGATGGCCAAAAGGGTCAGAAAATCGGCCAGCGTGGCCGCAATCAAGGTGTGTTGACCCAGAGGGGTCTGGGACGTTTCTGTATCCCGCAGGGTAGGGACCACGAGCCCAAGCGATGTGGTGGACAAGACCAACCCCAGATATACGCCCTGGCCCATGAGAAAGGCGGCGGCCATGGAAAGGACAACCGTGGCGGCAAATATGGCGATCTGAATGCCAAACATACCGGCACTCTGTGTCCTGAGCATGTGAAAATTGATCTCCATGCCTGCGTGAAACATCAGGACCAGAAATCCGAGATGGGCCAGGAAGGGGAGCCACTCGCCCCCGAATTGAAAATCGAGAAAGCTTTTCCCGATGATGACGCCGAAGAGAATCTCCAGCACCATGGAAGGGAGACGGGCCCTCTGACCGAGACCCGGCAGGAAGGCCGCCCCCAAAGACACCAGCACCAGGGCCCATGCGGAATGGATAATCATAAATCGACCTGCCTGATGGCTTGGGTACCAAATGTCAGGATGACGGAATCCTTATGCCTCACGCCTTGTGCCTTGGCCCGCATGGCGCCTCCCCTATCCCCCATCGCATTTCAGACCAGCAATACCGAACAGGGCGACTTCTCCGCCAGCATGTCCGCCACATCGATGGAAAACAGACCCTTCTCCCTTTCGTCGTTGCCGATTACCAGGAGTTGATAGTCGTCGGCCATGGCCAGGATCTCCTTGACCGGATTGCCGTGCCGCACATGCTCCTTGATCGCTGTTTTGTGAATATGGGAAATCTCACGCACCTGTTTGAGGGCCTGCTGTTCCCACTCCTCAGTGGACGATGTCCCCCCATGCAGATAGGAGGGTTCCACCACGGCGACCACGGAAACAGTTGCCTGGAGCTGCTGGGAAAGGTCCACGGCAATTTCCAGGGCACGCCGGCTGGACGGCGAATCATTAAACGGCGCCAGAAGATGCTCATACGGCGTGGTGGATTTGGCGATCAGCAGCGGACAGGGCAATTCCCTCCCCATTTTAACGAGCCGGTTCCCGAAAATGGATGGAAAAAGTGATCCTTGCGTGTACGGCATGACCACTATGCCGGCGTCGACTTCCTGCGCAATGGATATGGCCCGTTTTTCCGCATTTTCCTCCTCTTCCAGGATGTCAATGCGCAGGCTTTCCGACCATCGCTCCAAAGACTCCCGCATATCCGCAGCGGATGCCTCATAGACTGCCTTGATCTGATCGATATGGGTTCCCTGAGCCAGATAGACGACCTCATTAAGGAATCTGGCAAGATCGAGGGATGGCTTATGCCCGATCCCCAGTATCATCTGCTGACCGTAAGTGCGCGGAAAATGGGGGCGATCATCCAGAAGCCGCCTGGAAAATGTGGTAAAGGTCTCGGCCTTTCCCAGAATCAGGAGGCGGTCGCCCTCCTTGACCCCATTTAGGTCGTCCGGGAACAGGAGGCGCCTGTCCCGCAACACGCCTGCCAGTCGCCAGTCCGCCTCCCGCTGGGAAGCGAGGTCCTTCAGGCGTGCCAGGTCTTGATTCTCCACGGTCAATTCCAGCAGCTCTCCTTCGCTCTCACCCAGGTCGATGATGCGCAGCCGCGGATCCTTCAAAAACTGGTAGATCCTGTGCGCCAAATCCGAGGCCATGGGCAGGGTCCAGACATTCAACTTCTGGAACTCGCGGACGTTTTCCGGATCACGGACCACGGCCATGATATTCTTGACGCCCGCCTCGCGCGCAAAACGTGCCGTGGCCAGGTTGACCGAATCGTCATTGGTCATGGCCAGCACACAGTCCTGTTCAGCCAGACCGGCCTTTTCCAGCACCACGGGACTGGATGCATCCCCGGCCGTCAGACGAACAACAGATGGGAACCTGCCCGGAAACGGCTCCAGTCTGGCCTCCTTTTTTTCAATGAGGGTCGCCTCCCAGTTCTCGCCCATGCGCTTGAGCAGCTCATCGGTGATGCGACCCGCACCGCAGATCATGATTTTCATTTTGGTCTTTGAATCTTTCTATATAGGGTCAGACGCCCTGCGGGCATCCCGGTCAACGATTCATCAAGGATATAGACTTCCTGAAAAAAGTCAATCGCGTGCAGCTGGCACACGGCGGGCTTACGACCCAAAGCCGCCCTGATAGAAACGCCTGGGTCCCTTTGCACCGAGGCATGTGCTTACCTGGATAGAAGATTTGTTGACATATGATTTTTACTATGATAGTTTTTATTCAAAGGATTTGCGCCCGTGGAACCTAAAAGTAGAAAAAAAGGCAGAAGCATGAAACCAGCTACCAGTGAGGACATCACTCGGAAAATCGTCACACTGATCCGGAAAAATGTTCGCTTATGGGCGCTCCATACCAGGGAATTGTCAAAAAACTACGATCTGAGCGTATCACAACTTCTGTGCCTTCAATGCCTTTATGAAAACGGGAAAATGTCCATGTCCGACATTGCGGAACATATCATGGTCAATGTGAGCACCGTAACCGGGATCGTGGATCGGCTTGAAGGCAAAGGGTTTCTTGAAAGACGAAGGGAAGAGGGAGACCGCAGGGTCGTCACCATTGACTTGACAGAGGAAGGGAGATCCCTGGCCGAGAACAGTCCCCCCGCTGTCCATCACAAGATCGTGCACGCAGTTCAAATGCTCTCCGATGCCGAACGCGAAGAGGTTTTCGATGCCCTGGACAGCGTGTCGCGCCTCATACACGCGGAGGAGGACCAGCACAGGCCGGCCTTGTCGCCCACCATCCCTGGGCCCCGACCCGGACCGCCATCCCTTCAAAAATCTCCATAGAACCGGGGCTAATGCAATCTGTCCCGTCCCCTGGTCAAATCCGGCACTCCTCTGGATCGCACCTGGATCCGTGATCATAGTGATAGGGCCGGTCCTGGGCGCCCAGTTGCAGCACCTGATTGGATCGGCTCCCGTAACGGTAGATGGTGACGCCCTTCAATCCGAGCTCCCAGGCCTTCCAGTAGGCCTTGGCCACCTCTGAGGCCGTGGCATCTGCGGGCATATTGATGGTCTTTGATACGGAATTGTCCACATGACGCTGAAACGCGGCCTGGATCGCGAGATGGCGTTCAACCGGGATTTCCAGGGCGGTCTTGAAGACCCGCTTCATGTCTTCCGGAACCCCCTCCACCTCCTTGAGCGTCCCCTTCTCCATAATCTGTTCCACCAGTTGATCTGTATTCAGATGGCAGGCATCGGCATATTCCCGAAACAGGGGATTGACTTCCTTCAGTTCCTCGTTTTCCAGCACATTCGTGCGCCGATATGCAAGGGCAAAAAGGGGCTCGATGCTGGGGGTGGTGTCTGCGATGATGCTGATGGTGCCGGTAGGGGCGATGGCAATAAGCGCGGCATTGCGAAGCCTGAGACCCTTTTTTTCATGGATGCTCCCCTTCCAGTTGGGATAAACCCCCCTTTTGCAGGCCAGCTCTTGTGAAGTGCGCAAGGCCTCCTGATGAATGCGCTCCATGACATGCAATCCGATTCGCTCCGCCTCCCCTGAGTCGTAGGAGATCCCCATGCGAATGAGCATTTCGCTGAACCCCATAACCCCTAACCCGATCTTGCGGTTTCCCTGGGTGACAGTCTGAATCTCCGAAATGGGGCAGCGATTCATGGCAATGACATTGTCCAGGAACCGGACGGACCTGCGGACCGTCTGGATGAGCTTTTCTTCATTGATTTGTTTCCCCTTGCATTGAAGCATGCGGGCCAGGTTAAGAGAGCCCAGGTTGCACGATTCATGATTGAGAAGAGGGACCTCGCCGCAGGGATTGGTGGCCTCGATGCGGCCCACATGAGGCGTCGGATTGTCCTTATTGATCCTGTCCATAAAAAGGAGACCAGGATCCCCGGTTTCCCATGCGGCCTGCACGATCTCCTGAAACACACCAGCTGCCTTGAGCCTGCCGGTGACGCGCCCGTCTGCCGGGTGAAGCAGATCATAGGAGGCTTCCGCCATGACGGCCCGCATAAAGGAATCGGTAACTGCTACGGAAAGATTAAAATTCTGCAGCGACTGACCGTCCTTTTTTGCGCGGATAAAATCCATGATGTCGGGATGATCCACCCGAAGGACCCCCATGTTGGCGCCGCGACGTTTTCCCCCCTGCTTGATGTGCGTGGTGGCGCAATCGAATATCTTCATAAAGGAAACCGGCCCCGCGGCCTTGCCCCCGGTGGAAAACACAGGATCGGATGCGGGCCGCAGCCTCGAGAATGAGAATCCTGTTCCGCCCCCGGTGCGCTGGACCAAGGCCATCTGTTTCACGGCCTCGAAAATCCCCTCCATGGTATCTTCCACCGGTATCACGAAACATGCGCTCAACTGTCCCATGGATGTGCCGGCATTCATGAGAGTGGGGCTGTTGGGGAGAAAATCGCCGGAGGTCATCATGTCGCAAAAGACCTCTTCCCATCGCTCGGCCTCAGTGGAATCTCCCCAGATCAACTCGGCCCGGGCCATATGCCCTGCCACCCGTTGAAAGAGCTCCAAAGGGGTTTCCACAATCTTCAGGTCCCGGTCCCGCATGAGATATCGTGATCTCAAAACGGCCAGAGCATTGTCGGACAGTTCGAGCATTTTCATTTTTTTCCCACGAATAGGTTGCACACGTCAGTCTCAGCAGTATATGCTTCTGCACCATATCCTGTAAATAGGGTTGGCGTTTTGTACCGGATCACAGGGAGCTCCAGATCCTCTCACCGGATTCGGCCCGTTATCGCCTTTTGGCAACCGCTTGCGACTGCAGCGGCTCGGTTGGCTGGAAGACGAGGTCAACGTGAACAAACATGCATCTATTTTAAAGGAAGCCAAAAACTGCTGGCGCATTCGGAAGGCGGAGCAAGCGGCATTCCTTGTGGACGGCGCCTCCTATTTCGAGGCATTTGCATCGGCCATTGACCAGGCCGAGAAAAGCATCTACATAGCCGGGTGGGAGATCGACAGCCGGATTCCTCTCCTGAGAAGCGAAGAAGGCGGTCCCCAAGCCAGGCTCAAGGATCACATCAACAGAAAGGTGGCGTCCACGCGCCATCTTCAGGCCTATCTCCTTTACTGGGACTTCGCCATGATCTATGCCCTTGAACGGGAGTGGCTCCCCATGTTCAAGCTGGGGTGGAAGACCGACCGCCGCGTCCACTTTTTCATGGACGGGGAGCATCCCACCGGGGCCTCACAGCACCAGAAGATCGTGGTCATCGATGATCGCGTGGCCTTTTCCGGGGGCATCGACCTGACCGGAAACAGATGGGACACCCCTGAACACCGCATCGGCGATCCCCGGCGTACCAACCCCAGCGGCAAGGCGTATCAGCCGTTTCACGACATACAGATGCTCGTGGATGGGGATGCCGCGGCCGCGCTCGGAGATCTGTTTCGAGACCGCTGGCATCGGGCCACGGGCAGGCGTCTTGTTCACGATACGAGCGAAGGCCCGATACCCTGGCCTCAGGACGTCAAACCGGACATGACAGACGTTCGGGTCGGGATCGCCAGGACCTTCCCGGCCTTCAAGGGAAGGGAAGAGGTGCGGGAAGTGGAGGCATTGTATAAAGACGCCATCCAGGCAGCACGCCGATATATATATGTGGAGAACCAGTACCTGACCTCCGCGGCCATTGCCAAGGCGTTTGTCAAGAGTCTTGAACAGGAACAGGGGCCTGAGATCATGATCGTTCTCCCCAAGGAGAGCAGCGGATGGCTGGAAAAGAGCGCCATGGACGCCATTCGGGCAAGAATCTTAACACGTCTGTCTGCGGCGGATCGACATGGACGACTGAGGGTCCTGTACCCCGTCTTAAGAGACGGCCAGACCCCCTTGTTTGTACACGCCAAGGTCATGATATGCGATGATCGCCTGGTACGGATCGGCTCTGCCAACCTGAGCAACCGCTCCATGGGCCTCGATGCGGAATGCGATCTGGCCATTGAAAGCCAAGACGCTCGGGATCTCCAGACCGAAAAGGGAATAAAAACCTTTCGAAACCGGCTTCTGGCCGAACACCTGGAAACAACGCCAGAAAAGGCAGGGGCGGCCATTGACCGGCATGCGTCCATGATACGGGGAGTCGCATCGCTGATGGGCGAAGGTCGCAGCCTGAAGCCGATGGACGACCCACAGGATATCCCCTTGGACGGGGCTGCACTGGTCCCGGACATATCCTACATCGATCCGGAAAGGCCTGTTCAGATGGATCAGATGATCGATCAGTTCGTACACGATGAAAAGTCCACATCCCGTAAACGTTACCTGATAAAGGTGGTCGTGATCCTGGCCGTCCTGCTGGGAATGGCTGCCGCATGGCGCTGGACCCCCCTCTCGGACTGGATCAATGTGAAACAATTGGCCGCCTGGGTCCGGGCCATTGAAGGCAACACCCTGTCCGGACTCGCTGTTGTGGGCGCTTATGTCCTCGGAGGATTCGTAATGGCGCCCGTGACCCTTCTGGTCGGGGCCACGGCCATGATCTTCGGTCCGCTCAAGGCAAGCATCTATGCCCTCGCGGGCTGCATTTCCAGCGCCGTGGCAACCTATGCGATCGGCGCCTACCTCGGGAAAGGGCTTATAAGAAAAATGGCAGGCAAGAAGATCAACCGGTTGGGAAAGATCCTGGCCAGGCAGGGGCTGCTCACCGTGGCGATCGTGCGGAACCTGCCTGTGGCCCCCTTTACCATCGTGAACCTCATTGCCGGCGCCTCACGGATCCGTTTCAGAGATTACCTGATCGGCACAGCCATCGGCATGGCGCCCGGGGTGCTTGCCATATCTATTTTCGCCGACCGTCTGATCCTGGCGGTAAAAGACCCGGAGTGGGAAAATATCGCCATAGCCATTGGCCTGGCCGTTGTGTTGGGCCTCGGCATGTGGTGGGGAAAGAAACGGATCTCACGGGAACAGGCAGATTGAACCGACAACGCATCATTGCCGCTACCTACAATGTCCACGAATGGATCGGCAGGGACGGGGAACAGCAACCGGCCAGGGCGATTCAGATCATCAATGATATGGCCGCGGATGTCATGGCCCTGCAGGAGGTATCCTTTCCCACCCTGGGCGCCCACCCATTTAGGACCCAGGACCTGTCAGCCGAGACCGGCATGGAAACCATACCCGGGATCACCTTCACCAAAAAGGCGGCTGATTTCGGCAATGTCCTCCTCACGCGGCACCCGGTCATCAGCCTGCGCAAGCTGGACCTCACCATCAGGCCCAGGGAGCCCAGAGGCGCCATCATGGTCGCTCTCGACATCTACGGGACCCCCTGCATGGCAATGGGCGCCCATCTGGGGCTTCAACCACGGGAACGCTTTCAGCAGATACAGACCATTCTCAAAGCCATACAGACCTGCGACAAGGGGACCCCCATCATCCTGATGGGCGATCTGAATGAATGGAACCCGTTAAGCCCTGTGCTCCGGGCGCTGAGACCTTACTTCGGCAGCACCTCTGCACTCCCCACCTATCCCTCCCGCTTTCCGATCCTGCGTCTGGACCGCATCCTGATCCGTCCGCGACACGCACTTCTAAACATCCGCGTCTTCAAGTCTCCGCTTGCACGCCTCGCCTCTGACCACCTGCCGGTTACCGCCACGTTCCGGCTTCCGTGACCCACTGCGTGATAAACCCTTACACATGACCGGATTGAAAAACCCATGAGTTTTGCTCCGCCGGTCATGTCGATTGCCCGTCATTCAGTCTTATGGCATGCCATGATAGGAGGACGAGGCAAGGCCTTATCGAGGCCTTACTTTAAGCTTGCCGCATGAAAAGTAATATGTTAATTTTGTTGATATTAGATCATTTTAGAGTCAATAGGGACCCCTGACAGATACGGACCATTCACACCCATGACAATCAAGCAGGGACCTCAGACAATCCGGGTACTTCTGGTGGAAGACGACGAGGACGGTTATGCGGTCATACGCCATCTTTTATCCCGGATTGAAGGCCATGCCTTTTACCTGGACTGGGTACCCACCTGTGAGGCGGCCTTGGAAAAGGCGGCATCCAACCAACATGACATATGCCTCATCAGCTGCCTCCTCGGCGATCAAAACGGGATTCAACTCATCCGCAGTCTTCTGCAACACGGATTTCAGGCGCCTGTCATTCTCCTCACCAGACAGGGAAGCCGTGACATGGATATGCAGGGCATAAAGGAAGGCGTGGCGGATTATCTGGAAAAGACGGAACTCAGCTCCAGCCTTCTGGGGCGCGCCATCCGGTACGCCATCAAACACGCACAGACGCTGGCGGCCTTGCGGGAATCGGAGCGTCAGCTGCGGGCGCTATCCGCAAAGCTCTTGGAGACCCAGGAAAACGAGAGGAGGGCCATCGCCCAGGAGCTGCACGACAGCATCGGCGCAAGCCTGACCGCCATACGCTTTGCCCTGGACGAAAAACTCCAGCGGATGGGCAAGGACCACTCGCCGCCTGAGGGGATATCCCTGGAACAGATCATCGGCATGGTAAAGGACACCACTGAGGAAATCCACAGGATTTCCTCGAATCTTCGACCGTCGGTGCTGGATGACATGGGCCTGTTTGCGGCGATCCGATCTGTGTGTCGTGAACTCCAGGAGATCTGTGAAGGCATTCAGGTAAAAACCTGGATCCATGTGAGGGAAGATGATGTGCCAACATCCTTGGGCATCGTCATCTACCGGATCGTGCAGGAGGCCTTGAACAACGCATTCAAGCACAGCGGCGCAGACACCGTCCATGTGGGCCTGAGAAAAACAGAGGGATTCTTGGAGCTTTCCATAAAGGACAATGGACAGGGATTTGATGCGGCCGGTCAGTTGGAGGAAGACGGACAGACGGAGGGGATGGGGCTTCTTGGCATGAAGGAGCGGGCCGAGTTGTCCGGCGGGACATTTGCCATACATTCGGAACAGGAGAAAGGAACCACGGTTTTGGCCACATGGACATGTCAATGATTCGGCGAGAATCGCTCTCTCCTGCCCCTTGATCGGCCTCGCTCGACACCGTTCCATCCGACCACGACAGCTAAAACAGGTTCAAGACCGAGCTGGATGATCTGGTAAACGACATCGACCGGGATCTGAGGGGGCCCCTGGCCTATTTTGGATAGGCAATCCCGCGGTCTTGGATCGGCACAAAAAAATCGGCTGTCATCCGCGGTGAAAAAGGGAGGGCAAGAAGATGCCGGCGTTCCCCGACACCGTGGGGCGGCAGGAGACCCCCCGGCCACTGGCGCCTTCCCACGCGCCGGGCTTTTACTTAAAGTTCCGCTTACTTCCAGTAGGCCGGCCTGCCGTAAAAGTCATAGAGCCGCACTTCATACTCCCTGTTGACCGGTTGGGACGGATCGTATTCAGGGCCCTCTTTGATCTCCTGGGTGGTCAAATCCACGGTTACCGTGTTTTGCACCCAGCTCACCGTTTCGATCCACTCAGACGCAACCAAGACCTTCCGTCCGGGGAGCCAGTTTCGCGTGTCCACCACTATATAGCGGACAGCCCATGTCTCATGGTCTGCGATCACATCCTCCACATGCCCGATCTCGCCGTCCGTTCCCTTGATATAATAGCCTTTCACCTCTTTGACGGATCGCAGGTGACTCTCTTCCGGATCCGAGGCCGCTTCTTCCCCGGCTTTAGGGGGAACAAGCGGCACTGAGGGGGGTATGGGCGTCATGCCCCATCTATCTGGGCCAGACCAGTAATAGGGCCACTCAAAATAACTGAAATACATCTGTTCGTACAGTCGGGATACGGGCGCATGTTCGTCCAGGGCCGGGCTCTCTTCGATCTGGGCCTTGGTGAGATTCACCGGAAACTGCCGCTTCAGCCAGTCGGGTTCTCCAAGGGAGATGGGCGATATCAACACCTTCCGCCCGGGGAGCCATTTGCCCGTATCCGCCACCATGTAGCGAACGGTCCAGAATTCATCGTCGAAAAGAAAATCCTTGCAGCGTCCGATCTCGCCGTCCGTGGCCAAAAGAACGTAGTTGATCATTTCGTTTAGACTTCGCAGCATGTTATCCCCCTTTCTTATCTTCGATATGTCGATCATTTCGAATCCAGCTATGCCCTCATCCTGAACACAGTTTACCAGAGGGTCTTTCCTGAATAAAATGGGGTATGAACCCCATTTCCATTGGTCACGGACCCTGTATGATTCTAAGGGGAGATCTTGTAGCGGTCAACGGCGCAGAAAACGAGCCGCCACCGCTTTTTAGTGTCCACTGCTGATACCCGACACCCAGTAACCCATCCCAAGGAGCAGACTATGCCGGTCCAGAACGCGGATGTAGCGGATATATTCAATAAGGTGGCTGACCTCCTTGACATCCAAGGGGCAAACGCGTTTCGCATTCGCGCCTATCGAAACGCAGCGCGGACAATCTCCAGCCTTCCCAGGAATGTAGCGGATATGATCGCATCGGATGAGGATCTCACCGAATTGCCCGGGATCGGCAAGGATCTGGCCAAAAAGATCGCGGAGATGGTAAAGACAGGTTCTCTCGAACAGCTTGAAAAACTCCAGGGCAAGACCCCGCCCGGTCTGGGCCAACTCATGAAGGTGGAGGGATTGGGTCCCAAACGGGTCAAGGTCCTCAACCGCGAGCTGGGCGTGAGCACCCCCAAAGAACTTGAGGAAGCGGCCCGCCGGGGCAAGATCAGGGGACTCAAAGGCTTTGGAGAAAAGACCGAGCAAAACATCATCGAGGGGCTCAGGGCATTTGAAGGAAGAAAAGAGCGGATCAAATGGGTGGAGGCCGAGCAGAGGGCCCGGCCCCTGGTGGACGCTCTCAAGAAGGGCAAAGGGGTCAAAAAGATCACAGTGGCCGGGAGCTACAGGCGGCGGAAAGACACTGTGGGAGACCTGGACATCCTGGTCGCGTGCCGGAAGGGATCCGTGGCGATGGACCGTTTGGTGGACCATGAGGATGTCACAAAGGTGGTCTCCAAAGGGACAACCCGGGCCACGGTGATCCTCCGCTCAGGGCTCCACGTGGACCTCAGGGTTGTTCCCCAGGTCAGTTACGGCGCGGCCCTTCATTACTTCACGGGATCCAAGACCCATAACATCGCCATCCGTAAACTGGGCGTCAAAAAGGGCCTCAAGATCAATGAGTACGGCGTATTCAAGGGAAATGACCGGATCGCCGGGAGGACCGAGAAAGAGGTTTACCACCAGGTAGATCTCCCCTATATCCAACCCGAACTGCGGGAAAACCGGGGCGAGGTGGAGGCGGCCCGGGAAGGGCGTCTCCCCCGCCTGGTTACGGTGGAAGATCTCCGCGGGGACCTCCATGTCCACACCGCGGCCACAGACGGGCATGCCAGCCTCGAGGAAATGGCCCGGGCCGCCAAGGAACACGGCTATGACTATCTGGCCATTACAGACCATTCCAGAAAGGTAACCATGGCCCACGGCCTGGATGCCGGGCGTCTGGCACAGGAAATCGAGAAGATCGATCAGTTGAACGGAAAACTGAGCGGACTGGTCCTCCTGAAGGGGATAGAGGTGGACATCCTGGAGGACGGGTCCCTCGACCTCCCCGACCATATCTTGAAAGAACTGGATATCGTGGTCTGCGCTGTGCATTACCACCGGCGCCTGTCCAGGGAGACCATGACCGAAAGGGTCCTGCGGGCCCTGGACAACCCCTGGGTCAATATCCTTGCCCATCCCACAGGCCGGTTGATCAATGAGCGCGACCCTTATGCAATCGACCTGGAGCGGATCATGGAGGGGGCCAGGAAAAGGGGCTGCTTCCTCGAGATCAATTCCCATCCGGATCGCCTAGACCTCTCCGACATCCATGCAAAAATGGCAAAGGATATGGGCCTCAAGATGGCCATCTCCACAGACGCCCACAGCATCCCCGACCTGGACGCCATGCGTCATGGTGTGGCCCAGGCCCGGAGGGGCTGGCTGGAGCCCGAGGATGTGATCAACACCAGAAGTCTGAACGATCTTAAGAAGCTGTTAAAAAGGAAGTAGGGAACGGCAAAGAAAATGGGGTCGATCCCCTGTCCGCGGGCGGGTACAGCCATCCGAGTGAGAGCAATCGCGAACCGGACATGCATGAGATGAGATTCGGCCGGTTGCAAATGGGGGCAGGTCTGGACGTTTTAGAGTCTTTGTTTGTAACTTCTCCGCAACGTGCGAAGAAGTTTCCCCGTGGGGGTCTCTGCCCAAGGGCTGCAAAA
>ENA-OSEO01000837-OSEO01000837.1-sediment-metagenome-genome-assembly--contig:-NODE-837-length-68019-cov-6.731256_pt1 | contig 68019 bp, 58 predicted proteins | sample MGYA00237883_ERZ534232 | MGnify/ENA metagenome assembly ERZ534232
TTGGGTGCGGAAAATAGTAGTGACACTCTCGTGGGCTTTTCGGGCCCTAATTTTTGCTACCCTGAGTCGAATTGAAATGTCACCGCCGGTGACCACCGGACCCTCCCATGGCGGTTGAGAGGAGACCCTATATGTGAATTTACTTCCCTGGATTTTCGTATAAAATGTGTCTGTCTTGGATTTGATTCTTTTTCTTGAACGGAGGGTAGTCCAAGAAAAGAAACGGGTTTGGTTTTGGAAAGAGGATGGGGAAAGGCCCGAAGTAGGCGCTTCGGGCCTTTTTTTGGGGACCATCGGGCAGTGCCGGAAGCCCTCGCAGATATGGCAGTCTAACTCTTGTTCCGGCAGATTGCAAGGCCGGAATGGGCGTTGATCATCGTTCCGGCCACGCGGGTCTCGTTTTCCACCAGCATCACGTTGGGAGACGCCGTTGCCCCATGCTTGGCTCTGCGCCTGAATTGAGGTTTTCGTAGCCCACCCAAAAAAGACTCTTCCGCATTTTGTCGGATGTGGCCGGAACGATGATCAAGGCCGAATAGACGACTGGAAACAGAAAGTAGGGTGTGCTCGGAAAGGATGTGACAGCCGCTCCCCGCGGCTGCCTATAACGGACGAGAATCGAATTCGCTCAGGAGGTAAGTTGGTTATGGATAGACTCACCTTGGACCAATTGGGAGAAACATTTGTGCAAAGTCGCTCCGGCTGGTGTGTTTCCCTTTTCATGCCGACACACCGGGCAGGGAGGGAGGCGGAGCAGGACCCGATTCGCTTCAAGAACCTCCTGCGCCAGGTGGAAGAGGGCCTCACGGCCAAGGCTATGCGCTCGGCGCAAGTTCGGGATCTACTGAAGAGTGCTCATCGCCTGTTGCAGGACCAAGCGTTCTGGCGGCACCAAAGCGGCGGACTGGCGGTGTTTTTTGCCGAGGACCTCTTTCGGTTTTTCAGACTGCCGATCGATTTTGCCGAGTTGGTGGTCATTGCAAAGCGCTTTCATGTCAAGCCGCTGCTTCCTCTTCTGACCAGCGACGGCACATTCTACATCCTCGCACTCAGTCAGAATGAGCTTCGGCTGCTGGAGGCGACACGGCATACGGTGGATGAAGTCGATCTGGGAAATGTACCTGAAAGTCTTTCCGAAGCTTTTCCGGACGGGTTTCCAGGAAAACAGGTCCAATTTCATACGGGTACGCCGTCGGGGTCCGGAAACCGCCCTGCAGTGTTCCATGGACACGACGTAAGCAACGACATCAAGAACCGCATCCAACAATGGTTCCGCATGATAGATAAACAACTACGCGGTTTTTTCCCCGACGGGCGGTCTCCCCTGGTGTTGGCCGGGGTCGATACGCTCTTCCCTCTTTATAGGGAAGTCAACACCTACCCGCATCTGCTGGATGAAGGGATTTCGGGAAACCCTGAAGGACTCTCCTCCGAGGACCTTCACCAACAGGCGTTGGCAATCGTGGAACCCGTATTCAAAAAGGAACGGGAAGCAGGATATGATAGATACCGGCAACTGGCAGGCACCGGAAAGACCACGACCGATATCGCGGAGGCGGTCCGGGCGGCACATCACGGGCGAATCGACGTGCTCTTTGTGGCCATCGGGATGCAGATTTGGGGCGGGTTTGATCCGGAAAAAGACACGGTTTCCGTGCACCGATCTGATGAGCCCCGCGACGGGGACCTCCTGGATTTGACGGCGATCCAGGCCCTGATCAAAGGAGCAACCGTATATGCCGTCTCGCCGGAGCAGGTCCCGGACCGGGCTCCCCTGGCAGCCGTGTTGCGCTATTGAAAAGGGAGGAAAAAGGGCAGCCCCTGGTTTCAGGCCTGAGCATCGGGGACGCCATCGCCCAGGGCGAGGGGTGTCTGATAAAAAGCGTGCAGGAGATCAGCCGGTTCCGGGAAGGTGCGATCCTGGTCACCGAGATGACCGATCCCGACTGGGTCCCCATCATGAAGCAGGCCTCGGGCATCGTCACCGACAAGGCAGGACGTACCTGCCATGCCGCCATAGTCAGCAGGGAGCTGGGCATTGCCGCCATCGTGGGGACCGGCGAGGCCACGCAGGTGCTGCAAGACGACCAACCGGTGACGATTTCCTGCGCCGAAGGCGATCATGGCTTCGTCTGAGATGGGTTGCTCCCTTTTGGGGCCTCGGAGGTCAGCCTGGAGGGCATCCCCCAGACAAGGACCCGCATCCGGCAGCAACGACCTGACCCGGCTTACCCTGGGGGTGGACCGGGACTCGGCCCTTCTGGCAGGACTCTTTGACGAACGGGATGAGGCCGTAAAGGCCCTGGTATCCGACCTTATTACCAAGGCGCATGAGGCCAAAGGCAAGGTGGGCATCTGCGGCCAGGCGCCCAGTGACTATCCGGAGTTCGCCGCCTTTCTTGTGCAGGCCGGCATCGATTCCATCTCTCTGAACCCCGACAGCATCATCAAGATCAAGCAAACTCGTGGCGGAAGAGGAAAAAAGGAGGAACGCATGAAACAACAGGACAGCGGGGCCTGGAGCCCCTATCTGGCAGGGGCGCTCAGCGGCCTGGTCGGCATTTTCTCCGTCTGGCTTGCCGGCCAGTATTTCGGGGCGTCCACGTCGTTTGTGCGCACCGCGGGCATGATCGAACAGCTCTTCGGGTCGGAGCGCGTGGCACAGATGAGCTATTTCATCAAGGTGGCCCCCCGCATCGACTGGCAGTGGATGTTCATGGTGGGGATCGTTCTGGGCGCCATGATCTCTGCCCTCACTTCCGGGTCCTTCAAACTGCAGGCCGTGCCGGACATGTGGGCCGCCCGTTTCGGCAACAAGAGCGTCTCCCGGCGGGCGATAACGGCCTTTTCCGGCGGGATCATCGCCATGTTCGGCGCGCGCCTGGCAGACGGGTGACCCAGCGGACACGGGTTGAGCGGTTCGCTTCAACTGGCTGTCAGTGGTCTTATCGCCCTGGTTTTCTTTTTTCTGGGCGGCATCATCGTCGCCCGGCTGGTGTACGGGGGAGGTGACCGATGAAGATGCTCGTCTATGGATTGGTGACCGGTTTGTTGTTCGGCTTTCTGCTCCAAAGAGGTCGCGTGCTGCGTTACGACAAACAACTCGGGGCCTTGCGGCTCAAAGACATGACGATCGTCAAATTCATGCTTTCCAGTGTCATCGTGGGCATGGTGGGTATTTATCTGCTCAACGACCTCGGTCTGGCCAGGCTCTCCATCAAGGCCACCATCCTAGGGCCCGTTATCTTCGGTGCCCTCATCTTCGGTCTCGGCTGGGGCCTTCTGGGGTACTGCCCCGGCACATCCATGGGCGCGCTGGGCGAGGGGCGATGGGACGCACTGTGGGGCATTCTGGGCATGATCGTGGGAGCGCGCCTTTTCGCTGAGGCCTTTCCCGTTCTCGAAAAGACCGTATATACCTGGGGCGACCTGGGCCGCATCACCTTGCCCCAGGTCCTGGGGATCAGCCATTGGGTCATCATTGCCCTGTTTATCGTCGGCGCGTTGCTGCTCTTCAGATGGATCGAAAACAAAGGATTGTGACAAGGAGGCTTGTTCATGAAGACCGTCGCGAGCAGAGCGATTATCGGCGAGACTCAGACAAACGAAAAGATGGCCGGGATAGACCTTTGGCCGGAAAGACCCTTTCCCTTGGGCGTCACCTGGTAGAGAAAGGGCTTCGAAGCTATTGGGGTTACAGCACCGTCGCCCACCTCGCCCCCAGAATGAATACGCATCCGCAAGCCGGCCCGGTCGGCGGGTGGAGAAATTCAAGGCAACGGTGAAAGCCCTCATGAAGGGATCCATGCGCTCCGGTCCGGGCAAATGGGCCATTTTCTGGCCGCCCTTCTGTTTTCCCCAGAGCGTTCCCATGATTCTCGGAGGCGACGAAATAGGTCGCACCTCGGGGCGGCAACAACAACGGCTACTGCCAGGACAATGAAATCTCCTGGTTCGACTGGGGGCACGCTGACGAAGGTTTGCCGGGCGTTGCCATGCGGCTCATCGGTTTTTGCAAAAGCCATCCGCTGTTGCCGGGTGCCGGGCCGGAAGGAGGACCAGCAGGCCGGGTAGGCACCAAAGGGGCACCTTGCCTTTCGAGGCAAGCAAGTGGAGTTGAGCGTTTGCTGGTGCCTGGGAGCGCGGGCGTCTCGCCCGCTCTTGGTGTGCGGGCAGGATGCCCGCGCTCCCAGGAAAGCGCAGGACCATCGCCCAGGAGCACCCGGCAACGCCGGATGAGCCTTTTGATGAACCGGAGGTGAAAGATGCCTCACGAAAAGGCAACCTGTTTCATTCCGGCAATCGATTTTGACGCGGTCATTTTCGATCTCGACGGTGTGATCACCGATAGCGCAACCGTGCATGCCGCGGCCTGGAAACGGATGCTCGATGATCTTATTTCCCGGTACGCCGCCCGTAAAGACATCCCCTTCCACCCGTTTGAAATCGAAACGGATTACCGTTGCTATCTGGATGGAAAGCCGCGGCGCGACGGGCTGAGGAGTTTTTTCAAGTCCCGGGGGATCTGCCTGCCCGAAGGTGGGCCGGAGGACCCGCCCGGCGCTGAAACGATCCACGGCCTGGGCAGGCGCGAGAATGCGGATTTCCTGCAGGGGATCCGGGCAAAGGGCGTGAAGGTCTGCGGCCCCGCCGTGGAGTTGATTCACAGCGCAAAAAGGCATGGGCTTAAGACCGCGATCATCTCATCGAGCAAAAGCTGCGCCATGATTCTGGATGCCGCGGATCTTTCCGATCTCTTTGACGTGAGGGTGGACGGCGTGGATTCGGAAGTCCTGGGGATACCCGGAAAACCGGCTCCGGATATCTTCCTCGAGGCAGCCTGGCAACTGCAGGTCAAACCGGAGCGGGTGGTGGTGATCGAAGATGCCGTTTTCGGGGTCCAGGCCGGACGGGCCGGAAAATTCGGTCGGGTCATCGGGGTCGCCGGCAACACCGGAAAAGAAGCCCTCCGGGAAAACGGCGCCGATTCCGTGGTGGAAGATTTTTCTGAAATCCGCATCATCGGTGGGATTGAAACCGCGGAACCGCTGCCCTCAGCCCTGGACGATTTTGATTCCATTTCCCGTATGGCCGAAGGAAAACGCCTTGCGGCCTTTCTGGACTATGACGGCACACTGTGCCCTATCGTCGAAACGCCGGAGCAGGCAGTCATGCCCCAAGAGATGCGGGAGGCGGTTTTGAATCTCGCTCGCCATTGGCCGGTGGGAATCATCAGCGGCCGGGACCTCAAAGATGTGCGGGACAAAGTGCAAATCGACGACATTGTTTATGCGGGAAGCCACGGTTTTGACATCGCCGGGCCCAAGGGACTGCAGATCGAAAATACGGTCGGGGAGGAATTTCTTCCGGCCCTCGAAAAGTCGGAGAAAGCGCTTTTCGAAAGACTGGGATCCATCCCTGGCTTGCTCGTTGAACGGAAAAGATTCGCCATCGCCATCCACTATCGGCGAGTGGACCCCGAGAAGGTGGAACGGGTCGAAGCGGTTGTGGACGAGGTGGCTGCGGAACACCCGGAGCTGCGAAAGGCCTTCGGGAAAAAGGTTTTCGAACTCCAGCCGAAAATGGACTGGCATAAAGGAAAGGCGTTTTTCGCCTTGCTTCGCGCCCTGAAACTGGATGGAGAGGATGTGCTGCCGTTTTACATCGGGGATGACGTGACCGATGAGGACGCATTCCGGGCGCTCCAGGGACGGGGAATCGGCATTGTGGTCCGGGACCATCCCTATGAGACCGCCGCCGTTTACTGTCTGAAGAACCCCGATGAAGTCCGCCGGTTCCTCATTAGACTCAATACCCGTCAATGAGTCCCTTTTGGGACCTTGGCAGACTCCCGCCCATTCCCCCATTGAGGGGGGCCAGGGGGGGTGTTTCCCGGATCCGAAAACCCTGCACACCCCGGTTTGCCTCCCTCAAGGGGGAACGTCGACACCACAGTAGACCGAGCAATGATGTGAGCATCCTTTATCCGGAACCGGATTCATTCACGGGTATTGGGTTTAGTGTCGTTGATTTGGGCCGAAAGGCGAGCGGGAGCCACGGTTGTGTTGGTTTTATTGCCCGTCCTCGACATCGGAAGGAGGCCTGTCCGCCGTTCCCCCAGGCCCCGTCTTCATGATCTCGTCCAGCAGGACCGTGGCGTAGGAGCCCTTGGGAAGGAAGAACTCCAGGCGAAGGCCCTCGGGTTCTTCCCGCAGGGCCAGCTCTCTCACGACCACCCGTAGCGGCCTCCGGCTGCCCGGCTGCCTACGAAAGAGATCGGCCGAGGCTCCCTGCCGGGTCAGGACCTCGGTCTCCAATGCCAGGGCCTCGGCCTTGGGAGCCATCATCTTTTTCCCCCAGATGGGGCCCGTGGCGCTTATCTCGAGTTTGTCGGCCCTGGGCTGCTCAAGGGGCGGGTCTTCCACGACGAAGAGCCCTCCGGTTTCGGTCTTCTTGGCCACGTCGCCGCGCAGAAGCTGTGCAAAAAGGCCCCTTTGCATCCTCTCTTTCAGCGTGAGATTGAAAAGAAGAGAGGTGTAGGCGCTGACAAGGAGCTTTCGCCGGCGCACCGAGCGCATGGTGCGTCGTCCCGTGAGAAGGTCCCTGCCCGCTGCCGGGTTGTCTCCCGAGGCACCGAAGCGCTGGGGGCCGTAGAAGTTGGCAAGACCGCCGCCGCGGACCCGGTCGAGGATGGCGGAAGCAAGGGGAAGTGCCCCGGGCCGGGGTTCGCGTACCAGGACGGAGAAACGGTTGCCCAGAAGATGGCCGGTGCGCAGCTTGTGAGGGTGGTGCGCACTGTGGAGTATACGAAGCCCGTCCCCGGCGAGCTCAGACACATGGGTTTCCAGGAGCCTGTCGCGCGGCACCGACACGAACTGGCGGGTAATGGCGTGCTTGTCCTTCCAACCCGCCACTCCCACCTCGTCGTCGCGGATCCCCAATCGGTCTCTCAGACGATCCACAAGGTCCAGCGTGGAAAGGTTGACGGTTTCCACGAACAAGAAGGTGAAGCCGCCCTGCCCCGAGAGAGGATACAAGGGCACCTCCTCGACCTGGAAGTCGTCGGGCTTTTCCTTGATGCGGCCTCCGGTCCCCGGAAGCGCTTCCGTGAGATAGATGCGACCGAAATTGCCTCCCATGGGGCTTTCCATTGGTTGGTTCCGTTGTTCTTGGCAAGGGGTCGCCACGAGCGGGCGTTGCCTGTTCATCCATTGCCGCGCCTCTTCACAAAGGTGCGCCCGATGCTTACTGTGTAGCACGCCGAGGCGCACAGGGAAAGGGCCATGATCAGGAAGGAAAAGGAAATCGGAGATCGCAGGCAGATGGAGGCGATCATCGCCAAGGCCCAGGTCTGTCGGCTGGCCATGGCGGACGCAGAGGGCCCTTGCCTGGTGCCCCTTTGTTTCGGTTACCGGAAGGCCACGGTGTACATGCACAGCGGACCGCATGGGCGCAAGCTCGACATTGTTGGGAAGAACCCCAAGGTGTGCGTGGAATTCGAGGCGGATGTCCACGTCCAACCAGGGGCGGGCCCTTGCGACTGGAGCATGCGCTTTCGCAGTGTCATCGGTGCGGGGCTTGTGCGCTTCGTCGAGGACAGGCCCTCCAAGATCGCTGCACTCGACAGCATCGTCGAGCACTATGGGGGCAAGCCGTCCCCATACCCCGAACAGATCCTCCGAAAAACCGTTGTCCTGGCTCTGGACCTGGAGACCATGACGGGCAAGAAGGGAGCGGGATGAAACCCATAACGAGAAGGCAGTTTGTGAAAGGGGCCCTGATAGCCGGCGCCGGTGCGGCAACCGTGGGGTTTCCGACGGTTTTCGTTGGAAAGAGCAGTGCAGGGTGGGCGAGACGGACCGTCGTTCACCCGAACATACCCACCCATCAACCGAACTTCCTGGCCATGGGGGTCCTGTCCCCTGTGGTGGACTACCAGGTGGCCACCAAGTTCAGGGGGGCGAAGATGGGGTGGGAGCGGACCATGGAGCCGACGCGTGCCATGCTGGAAGCCTTCGGCTACGAAGAAGGGGACCTTCCGGACGGGGGTCGATTGTTGGAACTGTGACGGCAAAGAGGAGAATGACGTACCATGGACACTCCGATGAGACTGGGGATCAGCGCCTGCCTGCTTGGGGAGAGGGTGCGTTACGACGGCGGCCACAAATGGGACCGTTTCCTCACCGACACCCTGGGACGATACGTGCAATACGTTCCTGTCTGTCCCGAGGTGGAGTGCGGGCTCCCCGTGCCCCGGGAGTCCATGCGATTGGTGGGGGAGGTGGCGTCTGCACGGCTTGTGACGACCAGGACGGGCGTGGACCATACCGCCCGCATGCAGCGTTGGGCCAAAAACCGTGTGGTGGAGCTTGAACAGCAAGACCTGTGCGGATTTGTTTTCAAGAGCGACTCTCCCAGCAGCGGGATGGAGAGGGTGAAGGTGTACTCGGAAAAAGGAATGCCCGAAAAGAAAGGGGTCGGCCTCTTCGCACGGGCGTTCATGGAGCACTTTCCCCTTGTTCCCGTGGAGGAAGAGGGCCGCCTGCACGACATGAAGATCCGGGAAAATTTCATCGAAAGGATCTTCACCTTGAAGCGCTGGCGCGCCGAGGGGTTACAAGAGAAAAACCTTGGCGCACTGGTCGCGTTCCACACCCGCCACAAGCTTCTGATCCTCTCCCACAGCCCGGGACATTACAGGACGATGGGAAGACTCGTGGCGGAGGGCAAGAGCGCTTCTCCCGACGAGCTCTTCGGCCGGTACGAGGCATTGCTCATGGAGGCATTGACCCTCAAAACCACCCCGAAGAAGAACTTCAACGTGCTCCAGCATGCCATGGGGTATTTCAAGAAGGACCTTTCGTCCGATGAGAAGCAGGAGCTTCTGGAAATACTGGCCCGATACCGCGACGGCTGGCTGCCCCTTGTCGTGCCCGCGACCCTCGTCAACCATTACGTGCGCAAGTACGGCCAAGCCTATCTCAAGGAGCAGGTCTACCTGCATCCCCACCCGTTGGAGCTGCAGTTGAGAAATCACGTATAGGGGTGCCTGCGCCCCTTGCTCGAAGCGCGTCGGTTGCCGGATGCGAGGGGCCCTCACGCCCGGAGCGACGGTTCTGCCAGAAGCCAGGACGGGCCCCAGGCGCGGCCGTGATTCCAACGCGCTACGCTGCGATCCGGTAGGCAGGGGAGCGGCGTGGACAGGACGAGCCCTTGGAGGCTCGCCCCGCCCAAGGCCGCGATACGGCAGGTAAGCGCCTAGTCGACGTCGTACCAGTTCACCAGGCTTTCCACCGACTCCCGATCGGTCCGCATGGTGTTGGAAGGATGGTCCCAGTCGGGATACCCTATGGCGATTCCCAGGACTATGAGCTTGGAGTCCGGTATCTTGAGCACTTCACGGATCACATCGGGGAACGCGACCGCCTGTATGGCCGGGATGGTGCCCAGGCCGTACTTGGGCGCAAGCAGCATGACGTTCTGCCCCACCGAGCCGCAGTCGTAAACGGGCCAGACATTGAGACCTTTCTCCTGGGAGTAAAAAGCGCGGTCCGTGAGAAGGAAGATGGCGTTGGGGGCTTCGAACAGCTTGAAGCCCCGCATGCCCCACTCGATGCGTTGCTGTTTGTCTTCCCTCTTTATGCCCATCACGTCGAACATCTTTATGCCCACGGCCCGACGACGTGAATCAAAGGGCTCGGGGAACCCGGCAGGTCCCGGCAGGTCCGGCGCCATCTGCTTGCCGGCCTGCAGTCTGTCCATGAAACCCTTGCGTATGGCATCCAGGGCGGCACCCCCCGCAACGGCGAACTCCCAGGGCTGGGTGTTGGCCCAGGAAGGAGCCCGCAATGCCTGATCGAGGATCTCCTGGAGGACCTTCCTCGGAACGGGATCGGATTTGTAAGCCCGGATGCTTTTTCTCTTGCCAATGGCCTCCACGATGTCCATGTTCGTTGTCTCCTTTTTTGGGTGCCCATGGCCGGTTCGCTCGTCCCTTCCCCGCCGGGTACCCGGTTCGCCGATCAGAAAGAGCCGACCAGCTTTTTTCTCAGTGTTTCGAAGCGGGCGCCTATGGTGGCCGCGATGTCCGCGATCACGTCGGCCGCCCCCTCCACCTCGCGGATCAGGCCCGCGACCTGTCCGCAGCAAATCTCGGCATCCGCCGCGTCTCCCAGATGCTGGGCATGGTACTGGGAGTGCTCGTTGAGGTAGTCGTTCAACTCCTGGGCAGAGACCCCGGCGGCCTTCATTTCAAGGAATTTCTTCGTGAAGGCGTTGCCGAAGTCCCTGGCCATCATGAAGTCCTTGGGCAGAGAAACCGTGCACGCGTCCTCACCTTTGACGAGCAGTTCCTTGACACGGGGATGGCTTTCCGACTCCTTGGCGAGCATGAAACGGGTTCCCATATAGATCCCGTCGGCCCCCAGAACCATGGCGGCGAGCACACCCCTGGCGTCGGCTATGCCCCCCCCCGTCACCACGGGGATGTTGACGGCGTCTGCCACCATGGGGGTGAGCACGAAGGTGGTGAGCTCGGTGAACCCCTTGTGCCCCCCCGCTTCGAACCCCTCGCAAATGACCGCATCCACACCCGTCTTCTCCGCGTTCTGGGCGTGCTTGGCCGTGGAGATGGCGTGCATCACCTTAATCCCCGCCTTCTTGAGCACGTCCGTGTAAACGTCGGGACGGCCCACGGAAGCAATGACCACGGGGACCTTTTCCTCGATGACCATCTCCACGCACTTCTTGGAATACTTCATGAGGTCGCCGAAGCCGATGGCGATGTTTACCGCGAAGGGCTTGTCGGTGAGGCTCCTCACCTTTCTGATCTGCTCACGCAGCCTCTCGCCGGTGATCTCCACGTCCGCCGTGATGTTTTCAGCCCCGGCATTGGGCCCTAAGGTGCCAAGGCCCCCTGCGGCAGACACTGCGGCCACCAAGTCCGCTCCGCTCACCCAGTTCATGGGCGCCTGGATGATAGGGTAGCGGATGCCCAGGAGCTCGCAAATACGGTTTCGTGTCATGGCCTCCTCCTTCTCCGGTATGGCGGGCTGCCGAACCCATGGGGGACGGACCCCGCAGCCCTGTACGTTCGTTAGGAATTCATCGCAGCATTGTATCAGAGCGTCCCAGTCTAACTCTCCCCCGGCGGCGTGTCAAACCTTGCCCGGCGCGCTCCTTGAATCGCGGAAACCAGACCGGCTCTTTGCTTCCGGTGGTCCGGGAGCCTTGACATCTGCGGGGCATGGCTTAGATTGCGCTGCTCCGCCGCTGTGGCGGTAGGCCTCTTTTTTGCCTGAAGGTGCAAGGAGGTGTGGGTGCCGGTATGGAGAGGAATCCATGTTTGCGCTGCGGGGCCTGCTGTGCCTTTTATCGGGCTTCGTTCCACTGGAGCGAGGCCGAGGATTTCGCTTGTGGAGGGGTGCCTCTGGAGCTCACGAGGAAGCTGACCGAACACAGGCTCGTCATGAGAGGAACGGAGGGAAGCCACCCCCGCTGTGTGGCCCTTGGGGGCATCATCGGCAAGAGGGCCTTTTGTTCCATCTATGGAAGGCGGCCCTCGGTTTGCAGGCAGTTCGAGCCCTCCTGGAGCATCGGCGTTCCCAATCCGGACTGCGACAAGGCCCGGCTGGCATGGGGGCTGCGCCCCTTGAACCCGATGCCCCGCCGCTTCCCGGGCAGATGGAGGAAAGCGGCCTGACAAGGCGAGGAGGCAGGGGCCGGTGCCCATGCCTCCTCGTCCCCCATCGGTGTTTTCGGGTTCAGCGCCTAATGGCCGAGTTTGAGGCCTGCTCCTTCGAAGAGATAGAGGATGGCAAAGCCATACCACAAGGTGTAGACCACATAGAAAACCAGCGAGAAGACAACGACCCCGAGGCGGCCGGAAATTTTCTCCGCTTTGATGCCGTGATAATTGTAAGCGGTCTCCACGGCTTTCTGCATGACCACGGAAGTCACCTTGGCTTCCTTGAATTCCTTCTGCTTGGTCAGGCCCTTTTCCAGGGCACTGAGCGCATTCCACCAGTTGTACAAGGCCCGGCGCCCCTCATAACCGTATTTCTTGAAAAGTGCCTCTGCGTCGTTGTGGTACATGCTGTCCGCATCGACGATGCAGTTTTCCAGCAACTTGCTCAGGTCACCGCTCACCTTGAGATCTTCGCCCGAGGTCTCCACCTGGGCACCGCCTCCGGCAAGAAGTACAGCGGTCTCTGCGGCTTGGGCCGCATCGGCCAAGGTCAGCGTGACGGTGACGGATTTTCCCTCGAAGGCCTTGGTTTCCTCCCGGACCTGGGGAATGTAATAAGCCGAACCCTTTGAAATGGAATTGTAAAGGGAATCCAGATACTCGAGCCCGTTGTGTCCGCTGAAGACGGGCGAGAATATGATGATCAGCACCACCGCGAACCCTGCGAGAAGCCCGACCCCTTTGGACAGGTTTTTCTTCTTGTCGTTCATGCAGTCACCTCCTATCCTTTCAAGGTCCTCAGGTTGGAGAAAAACGTGCCGATCACCCACACAGCGAAGGCCCCGATGACGATGAAGAAGGCCCAGATCCCGATGGCTTCCAGCACGGCCCCCGTCTGCTTGGATATGGGAAGCACATCCATGGCCCCCAGCTTGGCGGGAAGGGCAAAGATCCGGTTGACGAATCCCGCCAGGACCGACAGGGCATAGAAGCCCCGAATGGTGATTCCTTTGACCACCTTGGTGACCAGCGCCCCCAGTTGTATCCCCACCAGGGACCCGAGCAGCATCCCCATGGCCAGGGTATAAAAGATGAACCCGTAAATGGCGTACTGGGTGATGGAGGCGTAACCGGCCGTGAAGATGATCTGAAAGATATCGGTCCCCACGGTGGTCATGGAAGAGACTCCCAGCATGTACACGAAGATGGGAAAGGTGAGAAAACCGCCGCCCACCCCCATGATGCCCGCCGCAAGACCGACCAGTGCCCCGCTTATCACCAGAAATACCCAGGAAATGCTGCGCCCGCCGGGGATGAGGTCGTAATCAAACTTGACCATGGGCGGTATCTTGAGATTTTGCAGCTTCTGGGGCAGGTTGCCCATTTCGGCCCCTTCATCGCGCTCTCCGTGTGCCCCTTTTGCGCTGGAGCTCTTTCGGGCTCTCAAGAAGTCGAACAGGGAGTAAAACCCGAGGAAGCCCAGCATCAGCGAGTAGACGGTGGTGATGAAGGCGTCGCTGAGCACCGGGTTTATCTCATACAGGACCCGGTTGATGACGCCACCGATGGTGGCCCCTATGATGGCGCCGATCAGGAAGACCACCGCCAGGGGAACGGACACGTTTCCCAGCTTCCTGTGGATCACGCTTCCCATGATCGCCTTGGCGAAAATGTGGAAAAGATCGGTCCCGACCGCGAGGATACCCTTGATGCCGGCACTCATCAGGGCCGGGGCGATGATGAATCCTCCCCCGGCGCCGATGCACCCGGTGATGAGCCCCGCGCCCAGGCCCACCAGTATGGACACGATGAAGATCCCCGTGCTGAAAAATGCCGGACTGTAAGCCTTCTTACCGCCCAGCAGATCGGGCAGGGCCCCGCCTCCTTGTGTGGCCAGGGCCACCCCCCCCAGCAAAACGGGCAGCATGCACAGGCCGAGGATCACCAGCCTCTTTCTGTCTCCCAATATCGTTCTGGAAACAGAGATCTCCCACTGAGCATGGGCCCTTGCACCCGCCATCATGAATGCACCCAATTGTCGTAGATAGTTCATAGCACCCGTACCCCTCCTCCAGTTCCTGTTCGTTTCCTCCCGGAGAGTCTCTCCGGGCCTTCTTCCAGGCCGCAGCCGGGCGCCCAATGGGGCCCGGTCACCTGTCCATGACCGTCTTTGGCCAGCGGCTGCGCGTTTACCCGCCGAACCCGCCGAACCCGCCGGCACCTGGGCCGGGAAATGGGCCACGTCATACGGAGGTCCCGAGACTTCTCTTCTCCGCATCCCTTATCTTCTTTTCCTGAAGCGCCTTTTTCTTGTAAGCATCCTGGACCTTGAAGACAAGCTCGTCTATGTCCATGGGTTTCATCAGATAGTCGAAGGCTCCGAGTTCCATTCCCGCTATGGCCACTTCCACATTGGCGTGCCCCGTGAGCATGATGACCTCCACCAGGGCGTTTCTCTTCTTTATTTCTTTCAGCGCGCGGACTCCATCCATGCCGGGCATCTTCACGTCGAGCACCACCACGTCCACCGGGTTTTTCTCCAACCATTCCAGTGCCTGCTCGCCGCTTCCCACGCCGGCCACCTGCAGACGGCGCTTCTTCATTCGCTTGACCAACGTCTCCAGGAATTCCACCTCGTCATCCACGAGCAATACACGAAAGTCCTCGATTTCAATCACCCCCTTCCTGGGACACCGCCTCTCGGATCTTTTCAACCAGCTCTTCCAGGTCGCACGGCTTGGTCAAATAGCAGTATGCACCGTACTGCATTCCTTCTTTGGCGGCTTTCCTGGATCCGTGTCCCGTGAGCATGATAATGGGCAGGGACGGGACCATCTTCTTGAATATCTTCAAGATCTCGATGCCGTCCATGTCTTCCATCTTGAGATCGAGAAGGGCCACGTCGAAGTCCTGCCGGCGAAGAATCCGTATGGCCTCGGATCCACCGTAGGCCGGGGTCACTTGTACGTTTCTCTTCTCCAGCCTCTTCTTGAGCACATCGACAAATCCCACCTCATCGTCCACGAAGAGGAGTCTTATGGGTTTGCCGGCGCTACGCGGTTTCCCTTCCATGCTGCATGCTCCTCAATCGCCCCGGCGCAGGACGATATGCTTTGCCTTTGCTTCCGATATCCTGCGCTCCTGGTCTCTCTTCTTGGTGGTGGCCTCCTCCAGCTTGCCCATCAGATCATCCATTTCGCACGGTTTCATCAGGTAATCGTACGCTCCCAATTTCATGCCTTCGATGGCGGTTTCCACGGTCGCGTGACCGGTGAGCATGACGACCTCCACCAGAGGATGGGCCCTTTTCATTTCTCGCAGGGTTGCGATACCGTCCATACCCGGCATTTTCACGTCCAGGATGACAACATCCACGTTCGGGTTCTCGTCCAGCCGTTTCAACCCTTCCGAACCGTCGAAGGCGGTAAGGACGTTCAGGTTCCGTTTCTTGAGCCTCTTCGTCATGGTTTCCACAAAGGGAACTTCATCATCCACCAGCAAGACCACACCGGGTTTCATTTCATTGCCTCCTTTACGAGCAAACTAGTCGGACGCCTCCTTCTTGCCTCCCGCGACGGGCAGGCGGATATGGAAGGTGGTGCCCACCCCGACGGCGCTGTTGACGCTTATCTGGCCATCCATCTTCTGGATGATGCCGTAACAAATGGACAGACCAAGCCCCGTGCCCTTGCCCACGGGCTTGGTGGTGAAAAAGGGGTCGAAAATCCTCTGCAAATTGGCCTGGGGAATGCCCTCTCCCGAGTCCGAGACACCAACGAGTATGTACCCGTTCTGCCTCTGGCTCTTCAGCGTGATCTGTCCGCCTGTGGCATCCATGGCATCGATGGCGTTGTTCACAAGGTTCATGAGAACCTGCTGTATCTCCGAAGGAGAGGCCGCGATCTTCGGCAGGTAGGGGTTCAGGTCCGTCTTGATGGTAACCTTGCTGAACTTCGCGCGCTGCTCGCAAAAGTCCACCACCTCCTCGATGATGTCGTTGATCTGCACCTCTTTTACCATGGGGTCTGTCCGCCGGGCAAAACTGAGCAGCTTGTGCGTGATTTCCTTGCACCTTTTTCCCTGTGCCCTTATCTGCCCCAGGGCCCGCTCGATTTCTCCGATGTCTGCGCTTCCGGCGCCCCCTTCGTCCTCCAGCAGGTCCTTTATCCAGCCGGCTTCTTCCACCATGATGGCCACCGGGTTGTTGATCTCGTGGGCGATCCCTGCGGCCAGTTCCCCAAGGGAGGCGAGCTTTCCCGCCTCGATGACCTGTTCGTTCATCATCTCCTTCTCGCTGTCGGCCTGGGCTATGCGTTTGATGATTCTCTTCGACAAGAGAACGGCCATGAGTAAAATGGAAAGCCCTCCGACGATGAGCACACCGATGGATAGGTTCCGGGCATGGTAAAGGTCCAAAAAAGCGTCCGGCACCTCCTGGTGAAAGACGAGAATCCAGTCACCCCCTTTGAGAGTGCTCATCACATAGATGGCGGGGGGGTCGATCTTTTGCTTGTCCGGAATGGTTGCGTGCGCGGCCCCGCCTTCGCCCCTGGGGTTGAAGGGCGACGGTTCGCGGCCCGATATCTTCTTGCACAGGTCCAGGAGGATATCCCTGTCCATCTCCAGGTCCTCCCGGGGCCGGGTCTGGAAATTGCCTTCCCTGCTGACGATAAAGGCAAAGCCTGTCTTGCCGATCTGGATGTTCTCCACCAGATAGTTGAAGGCCACAAAATCGATGGTGGCTCTCAGGATCCACTGCTTGCCCTCCCATTCCCTTTTCACCGCCACGATGAAGTGCGGATGTCTGCGCAGCCCGTAGAACACGTCGCTTATGTAGTAGCGCCTGTGCATGGTTTCCTTGAACCACTCTGCGTCCTTGTACCGGGCGCCCTCAAGGGCGAAAGGCCCCGCGTAGGACACTTGCACACCTTCCTCGTTCACCAGGCCCAGGTCCGTAAAAACCCCCTGATGCTCTGCCTGCAAGACGAAGAGAAGCTGGTACAAAACCGAGGTTTCTTTCAACTTCTCCAGGCCGTACAGTCTCGTCAAAGCGCGTATGTTCGCGAGTTTTTCAGAAAGAAAACGGTCAATATTCTGGCTGTGTTTTTCAACGATCTCCTCGAGGTGGGCACGAACCTTAGATCTATATGCAGTGTGAAACTGATAACCGGCAATGCCGGATATCGACAAAAGAGGAGTAACGGAAACTAGAAGGACTATCAATATCATACTCCTCATCAAGGATTGGTAGTACTTCTCATGTGACAAACGCTTCGCTTTCATGCTTTTGTTTTCTCGTCTTCGAAACGGTTCGGGTAAAACTCCCGCAGGACGGTGTGCACGGCCCTCTTCAGTTCGTCCGGATGACCGCTCTTTTCTATCATCGCGCTTATACGGCCAAGGTCGCCCTCCGTGAGTTCTTCGGTCGCAAAGGTGTGCAAGACGACCGGCAGTTGGGGCTGTTCCTCCCGGAGCCGCTCCAGCATTGGCGGCCCCCCTGTGTGGGGCAGTTCCACGTCCACGATGAGAAGATGGGGCCGCGCCTCGGTCCGGAGCAGTCTGAAAAGGTCCGGCGCATCCTTGGCAAGTGTAACCTGGTACCCCTCGGACGCAAACTCCCTGCGCAGGAAGCTGCGCACGTGAGGGTTGCGATCGGCAATCAGCAGCCTGAACGGTTCCCTCACGGTACACCCCTGTGGTTCGCGGCAGCTCATGGTGCACTCCGAATAGCAATGAGCATGCCAAAAAGAGCCCACGGAAAAGATCCCCGTCCTTTCGGTCTCCGCAGGGATTGCCCCCGGTTTCCGGAGCCTGAGCCGTGTCGGATTGTTTTACAGCCTGTAAAGAGAGGGGGGGGCCTTCATCATGGCACTGGCCTGGGGGTTATGGTTTTTCCGCCTTGCGTGACCGACTGTCTCGCAGGCCTTGCGGCGTGGATCCGGGCAATGTATGGGCGCTCCCAGGAAAGGCGACAGAAGGGTCTATCTTCTTCCCAGTCGCCCTGAACCAACGCGAACGCCGCCGGGCCGCACCGGTGATCAAGGCCGAAAGGAACACCACGGCGCCTTGCGTGCGCCATTTGCCAAGATGATCGGAAGGGTCGAGGGGGGGGTCAATGGGTGGCGATGCGGGCGACGCGTTTGGTGTGGGCGAGAAGCCTCTTGGTGATCTCCAGGTAGACCTGGAGCTCTTTCTTCTTTCTGAAATAGTCCGAGGCCTCACCCCGGATACCATCCCCGCCGGGAGAACCAAAGGGGTAAGGCGCCTCGACGAACTGATCGAGCTGCTCCTTGTAAAAACCCCACAAGTTGACCAGAGCCTCTATTTTTTCGTCGTCGGGTAGGGACCTGAGGTAAGCCGAGGGGGTCACCTTGAGGCGGCCGGTCTTGGACAGCTTCACGTGGAATAGCTTGTTCACCGTCTCCGGCTCCTGTTTCATGGACACCTGCCTCACCGCGCCGGTGCAGCAGCAACGCGTGATGCCCTCCAATAACCTGATCCAACGGCCACCGTCAACAGCACCGCCCCCGGACCTGCGACGATGGGAGCCTCGGGGCGCCTTGCCCCTTTCGGCTTGAATTGCTATAGGGGTTGAGAAAGAAAACCTGTCCCTCGACGCGGCCAGCCGCATGGGAAAGCAAGGGGGTGTCCACATTCACCTAATAAGCTTGCGCTACCGCATTTTTTCGCTCCTCGCGGCTCTGATCATCATCAATCTGGCAGGCGGCACCCTCACCCTCTGGTATGTGCAAAAGACGCAGCAAGTCTATACCGTGGTGATGGACCGGGATCTCAGGGCCCTCGAGGCCGCTCAAGAACTGCAAACCTCGCTGGTCATGCAAAAAGGCTTTGTCACGTATTTCTTCCTGAGCAGCGACCCCGAGTGGTTGCAACAACTCGGTTTGCACCACATGGATTTCGAAAGATGGCTCAAGAAGGCCAGGGGGTCCACCTACATCGACAGGGCGCATCTGCTCCTCAACGAGGTGGAATCCCAGTACCTTCGTTTTGTGCATTCCAGGGACGAGGTGCTGCGGCTTTACAAAGAGGGCGACCGCCAGGCCGGAGCCGAACTGCACTGGAAGGTGCGGGATCAGTTCCATACCATCCATCGTCTGTGTCGCGAGTACGCGGCGGTCCACGAACAACGCATCGTCGAAACGCGGCAACGTTACGGGAAGCGGGCTCGATGGGTGGCTCTTCTGGCATGGGGTGCCATTCCAGGGGGCTTCTTCCTGGGGCTGCTCCTTGCCTACATCCTCTCCAAACAGGTCTTGGAACCCATAAGAAAACTGGCTTCGGGACCCCTGCTGGGCGAGACACCCTCCGCACTGGGAAACGAGGTCAAGACGCTGAGCCGCAGGGTGGAAACCCTGGTCGAATACGTGGGCAGGGCGGAGTCGCAACTGGAAGAAAGCCGCGAGCACCTCATGCAGTCAGAAAAACTGGCGCTGGTGGGCAAGCTGGCAGCCGGGGTGGCACACAGCATCCGCAATCCCCTCACTTCCGTGAAGATGCGCCTCTTTTCCCTGGAAAGGTCCCTGACCCTCGACCCGGTCCAGAGGGAGGATTTCGATGTGATCTCGGAGGAAATCCGGCACCTGGACACCATTGTACGCAGTTTCCTGGAATTCTCGAGGCCTCCCAAGCTCAAATTCCAGATCATAAGCCTTTCCGACGTGGTGGACATGACCCTCCAGCTTCTCAGGCACCGCATCGAGTCGTACGGCGTCGAGGTCCAGGTCTCGAGGGACCGGAGGCTTCCCAAGGCCATGGGCGATTCCGAGCAGTTGAAAGAGGTGCTGGTCAACCTCCTGCTCAACGCGTGCGAAGCCATGGGGGACGGAGGCGTTATCCAGATTCAGGAGACCTTGGGAATCGTCCGGCCCCTGGGCAACGTGGCGGTGATTCGCGTCAAAGACAGCGGGCCGGGTATTCCCAGGGCGATTCAGGACAAGATCTTTCAGCCCTTTTTCAGCTCCAAGGAGGAGGGTTCCGGGTTGGGATTGAGCATTGCCAGACGCATCGTCGAGGAACATGGAGGCTGGCTCCACTTCCAGTCCACAGAGGGAAAGGGCGCCACCTTTGTGATCACCCTGCCATGCAAGGAGGGAAACCATTGGCTAAGATCATGATCGTGGACGACGATCCCCAGTTGCGGCAAAGCTTCGAAAGGCTTCTGGCGGCCGAGGGGCATACGGTGAAGGCGGCGCCCACGGGAGAAGGCGGGCTGGACATGGTGCTCCAGGAAGCCTTCGATCTTGTGATACTCGACGTGCGTCTGCCGGGGATGAATGGTCTGGAGACCTTCCAGGCCATCCGGCAGGCCGACAGGAAGCTTCCCGTGATCATCATGACGGCTTACGGCACCACCGAGACGGCCATCGAGGCCACCAAGATGGGTGCCTTCGATTACGTTCTCAAGCCCTTCGAAGTACCGGACATCCTGATGCTCATCGAACAGGCCCTGCGGGCCGGGCGCTTCATGCGTTCCCGGGTGGAGATGGACGTATCTCCGGAAACCGCTCCACCGGACGCCATCGTGGGCAAGAGCCCCGTGATGCAGGAAGTGTACAAGGCCATCGGGCGCGTGGCCCCCACGGACGCCACCGTCCTTATCCGGGGAGAGTCGGGAACGGGAAAGGAGCTGGTTGCCCGGGCCATTTACCAGCACAGTCTGCGGGCCGAAAATCCCTTCCTGGTCATCAACTGCGTGGCCATACCCGAAACGCTGCTGGAAAGTGAACTGTTCGGGTATGAAAAAGGGGCCTTTACCGGCGCGGTGAGCCGTCGGGTCGGCAAGATCGAGCAGGCCCACGGGGGAACGATCTTTCTCGACGAAATAGGCGATATGCCTTTCGCCATCCAGGCCAAGGTCCTGCGGCTCCTTCAGGAGAGGCACATAGAAAGGCTGGGCGGGCGGGGTCCCATACCCGTGGACGTGCGAATCATCGCCGCCACCAACCGCGACCTGGAGCAGGCCGTCTCCCAGGGACGGTTTCGGGAGGATCTTTACTATCGGCTCAACGTGGTGACCCTGTGGCTCCCCACGCTGCACGAGCGCAAGGAGGATATCGCCCTGCTCGCCGATTACTTCCTGGCCCGGTTTGCCGGAGAGACGGGGGTGCACGGGCCGGAGTTGCCCCCGGAGGCCCTTGAGATTCTCCTTGCCCAGGACTGGCCCGGAAACGTTCGTGAACTGGCCAATACCATCCAGAAGTCCCTCATATTGAGCCGGGGAGGGGCCCTCGGCGCCGAGGACATCGAAAGGGCTGTGAGGGAGAGCGGGGACAAGAGAAGGACCGCAAACACGGCCGACGGCGAACAGGAGCTCGAGGTCGTCCTTCGTCGCTGGATCAGGGGCAAGCTGGAACGGGAAAGCGACCGGAACCTGTTCGAAGACATCATGGAGCATTTCGCCTGCGCCGTCTTGCGGGAAACGCTGGTCTTTACAGGGGGCAATCGTTCGAAGGCGGCCAAGCTCCTCAACGTCTCCCGGCCGACCCTTCTTGCGAAGATGGAAAAATACGGACTCAGGATCAAGGCGGACGTGACCTGACCGACGGCGCGGGTGTATCCCGCAGTTCCCGTCCCATGACCGGGAAAGCTGGGTAGGCCGGAGAAAATCGATCGGCCATGTGCGGCGCACTTTCTTTGGTCAGGCATCACCCACCGACGCATCCCCGTTTTCCGTCAACAGGTACTGCCGGAAACGCCTGGGCGATGATCGAAAATCGAGCGTGTGACCTTGATCGTCGTTCGGTCGGGTCTCGTTTTCTTGGGGCTCCGACATGTATACTGGGCGCGGTTACAAAGTGCGATTTCCTATGTCCACCCAGCCCTATGGAAGGGCCGAGGTCTGGGTACAAAAAGCGAAGTTAGTGAACGCGCGAGGTATAACTGTTGCCTTGAAAGTGCAGATTCCCTGTGATAAGTAAGCCGTCCGGCCCGGGGATTTCGACTTGGCCGCTTTTTGGGAAACAAACTCAAAACCCTCTTGTAAGGGCGAGAGAACCTAAGCCTTTAAGACCCCCAAGGGAAAGCTCGCTGCATCATGAGCCCTAGCCGCCCGTCCGTCATCAATATCGCCCTGGTGGGAGGAGGGAAACTGTGCCAGGAGGTCCTCCAGAAGACCACCTTCGACAATATCCAGGAAGGGGTACGGGCCCCCATCGTGGCCGTTGCGGACCCGGACCCGGATGCCCCCGGCATGATTTTGGCCCGGCAGTTGGGATTGATGACGTTCCGTGATTACTACGAACTGTACAACCCCAAACACAAGATCCACCTGCTCATCATTTTGAATCCGGAGAAGCGGGTATTCGATGACATACTCGAAACGAGACCTTTCGATATTCGCGTTCTGTCCCACGATGTGTTCGATGTCTTTTGGAAGGCCATTGGTTCGGAGGTCCGCAAGCTGCGTGAGAGAACCGAAGAAATGGAAACAATTCTCAACGGTATCCAGGACTTCATAGTGGTTATTCAGCCGGACAGACAGATCGTGGGTGTCAACGATGCCTTTCTTCGCCACATGGGGCTCTCTTACGAGGAGGTTGTAGGTCGCAAATGCCACGAGGTTTTTCTCAAACTCGATCGTCAGGTGAGCGATTGCAGTGAAGTCTGTCCCATGGACGAGGTGATCCGCAACAAGAGACCAGCCCGCACCGTGCTGACTCGTGTGGGACCGAAAGGAGAGCCCCTCTATTTCGAGATGAATGTCTATCCCATCTGGGAAAAAGAGGGCAAGATCTCAAGATTCATTGAAATAAGCCGGGACATCACCGAGAGGAAGAGGGAAGAGGAGGAAATTACGCATCGTTTGGAGCAAATGGTCGAAGAGCGGACCAGGCAACTGAAGGAGACACATGACAAGTTGATCCATCAGGACAAGATGGCCTCGCTCGGTAAGCTGGCCGCCTCTGTGGTGCACGAGATAAACAATCCCATCTCGGGGATACTCAATTTGACCATGCTCCTCAAGCGTATCCTCAAGGAGGGCACTGTGGATGCAGGGGAGATGGCGAACTTCGACAGGTACCTTGATCTGATGGAGACGGAAACACGAAGGATCAGCCGCATCGTCTCCAGTCTGCTTGCCTTCTCGCGACAGCCCAAGATCGAGTTGAAACGCTTGAGCGTCAATCAGCTCATCGAGCACACTCTTTTTCTCAATGCAAATCTGCTGAAGATCGCGAGAGTGAGAATCGAAAAGGATTTGGATCCCGATCTGCCCGACGTGGTGGGATCGGCGGATCAGTTGCAGCAGGTGTTCATGAATCTGATGTCGAACGCCGCCGAAGTCATGGAGCCCATGGGCGGCGGAGTTTTGCATATAGGCACCCGTCACAACCCGACGGACAGGAAAGTGATGGTGCGCTTCGCGGACACGGGAACGGGTATCCCCAGAGAGAACATTAGCAGGCTTTTTGAACCTTTTTTCACGACAAAGACGCATCGTAAGGGGGTCGGTCTCGGGCTCTCCGTGGCATACGGCATCATCCAAGAGCATGGGGGTTCTATCGAAGTTCGCTCGACAGAAGGCAAGGGCGCAACCTTTGAGGTGGAGCTTCCTCTCGAGCAGCCAGGGGTGGCCCACGGACCGGAAGGCGGGTCCGGGGGCAGGCACTAGACACCCCGAACGGAGCCCCCTTGGCCTCGGGAGACGACGAAGGGCCAAGACAAGGGTCAAAAGGCTCCTTGTTGATTCCGATGCTGGCCGTGACGGAGAGCTGGGGGCGGCGGATGGACGAATACCACAATGTGTTCGAGCTGGTCCCGTGCCTGATCACCATAAAGGACCGCAACTACGTGCTGCTAAGGGCTCGCTCAAGAATAACTTCCCATTTTGATGGGCCGATCCATCACGCATGGAGGCGTTGCTCGTCCGTTAAATGGCCCGCCATTCGTCCTCGTCGTGCCTTGCCATGCGCGGGCCTCGCCCTCTGGGAGAGGGGCGAGGTGAGGGTATAAAAAGCGTGGTTTGTGGACGCGCGACGCATATAATCAAAGCCGATTTTTCCCACGGTTCTTTTTCGCCGATTGCTTTTTCTCATCGGACCATTTCATGACTTTTGTGAGAACCTCCCTGCCAATGGTGGGGTTGTCTTTGGCAGGGTGCATCTCTATGCTCCCGCCCAAAGCTTCGTGCAAAACAGACCGGCCGAAAGCAGAGCGCGTTAAGACGGTTGTCCAGCCTTGCGGCGAACCTAAGCCGCCAAACGAAAGATCCGCAAATTCAGAAGTATAATCAGGGCAGTAACGACAGGCGTGACGCTTCATGAAATCAAGCTGCTCCAGCGGAATCCGAAGGACGTCATGATTGTGCAGGTGAATTATGAAATGTTCCTTAACATTGATCTTGGCAACCTCGTTCCATTGGAAGTCGCATACCTTTTCCATTTGAAGCCTTTGTTTAGGACCAAAAACAAAATTCCCTGTACAAAAAAGTCCGAGAACTATCTTGATGCAGCGGCAGGGATCAATGCCAAGGGCTTGGATTTTCCTGATGGTGTTGACTTGGCAAGGGGTCCCCACAAAGGCAACTTGGGTTAAATTTTTAGCGCCCATGAGGCCGACTTCAAACACCGAAGGCGAATAGCTGGAATAGACCTCAGAAAAAAGTTCCAGGCCGTGAGAAGTATCAAAGTGGAAGCCAGCGGCTTCCACGATTTCCTCCTGGGTTGAGGCAAGCCACGGCACGCGTTCAAACAATCCTGTTTTTTTGGTGACAATAGCCCCATCGATGAATCCCTTTTCCAACAAATGGAGCAGCAAGGCGGTTACCACCCCGCCATCGGTACCCCGTTCCCTAATGGCGGGGTCTATGGCCCGGGCCACGTGGGCGCCAAGAACGCAACCCATTGGGGCATTCCAAGAAACGAACTTCTTGATTTCCTCGTCCAGTTCATAGGTCTCCGGGCAGATGGAGTAACACAGACCACATTCAATGCATTTCTTTACATCTTTATAGCGGGGCCTGCCGTCTTCATCGAACTCCAAGGCGTCGTAGTTCATGGCGGTACAAAAGGCCACGCAGCCTCCGCACCGATGGCAAAGGCCTGGCTTTTGAACCTCCTCTATGAGATGAAAAAAAGTCTTCACCGGAGTCTCCCTTCAGTTCAGAGATAAGGAAAGCCAATCCCGAGAACTTACCAGACACAATGGCCGTAATTAACTCACGAATTAACAAGAAAGCACCCGTACCTTATTGACCAGTTCTACAAAGCAAGTATCTGCGCGAATATTTGATTATTGTCAAACCCCTTCAGTCGAATGGCTCCCGACCTGCAGGAGGCAACGCACAATCCACATCCCTTGCACAGTGCAGGATTGATAGTGGCCTTGCCGGGATAGAACCGGGCGGTCTCCTCAATCAAAGAAGGCGCGGAATACGGGCAAATCGATACGCAAACCCCGCAGCCAGTGCAAGCGCTAGGAACGACCTCTGCAATGGTTCCGCTGGCATAGATGGTTTTACGGGCGAGCAAGGTGACCGCTCGAGTTGCCGCGGCCAGCGCCTGAGCGATGGATTCATCAATAGGCTTGGGAGCATGGGCGAGGCCGCAGATAAAGACGCCGTCCGTTGCGCAATCCACTGGCCTGAGTTTTGCGTGGGCCTCCATGAAGAAGCCGTCGTCGTTGATGGTGACCTTGTATTGCTGCGCCAGCGCATTGTCTTTCGGTGGCGTAATTGCCGTCGCCAGTATCATCAGATCGGGTCTTATTTCCATTCTCCGGCGGAGGGCAGTGTCGGTGAAACAGACTTTCAAATCGCTTTCTGCGAGCCGCACGTCAAGTCCTTCTTGTTCACGATAGCGGATAAAAATAACCCCTTTTTCTCTGGCTTCCCGGTAAAGGTCTTCGCGCAACCCATAGGACCGCATATCCCGATATAGGATATACACGTTCATTTCCGAATTGAGTTTCTTCAAGTGGAGGGCGTTCCTGATCGAATGGGTACAGCAAACCTTGGAACAATAAGGTCGCTCGGGGACCCTGGAACCGACGCACTGAATAAAAAGAGCTGTTTGCTTTCGAAAAATTTCCGGATCATTTGCAATCAGTTTACGGTCTAGTTCAAGACTTGTCAGCACCCGATTATCATGACCGTAAAGATACTGGTCCGGCTTAAATTCCTGTGCTCCGGAGGCAATGATGGTAACTCCATGCACCAGTTCCTCTGTCCTTGCCCCCGTCCGGATGGTGGTCTTGAAATTTCCGACGAAACCATCCGTCTTGATGATCTCAGCCTCCGTAAAGATGTCGATATTATCATCTGCCTGTATCTCAGCTATGATACGGGCCAGGTTCCGCTGAACATCCTCCCCGCGCCAGGTTTCATGAATATGTAACGCCTGACCGCCCAACCGACCGCTTTTTTCAATCAGGTAAGCATGGTATCCTTGGTTGGATAGACTTTTAGCGGCTGTTGCTCCCGCAATACCCCCGCCGATGACGAGAGCAGCCTGGTTGACCTGGAGCTCGACTTCCTTTAGAGGCTCCATGAGCTCAACCTTTGCGACCGCCATTCGGACGAGATCTTTAGCTTTTTCAGTTGCCGTGTCAGGATCGCTTCTATTAACCCAGGAACAGTGGTTTCTGATATTTGCCATCTCAAACACATACTTGTTCAGGCCTGCGGTCGTTAAGGTTTCTTGAAAAAGCGGCTCGTGTGTCTTGGGGGTACAAGCTGCTACTACGACGCGATTCAATCGCTGCTCTTTGATGATCTTAACCATATTGTCCTGACTGTCCTGAGAACAACTGAACATGTTCCTTTCAGAATAGACGACATGTTCCAAGGTCTTGGAGTATTCAACAACTGAAGGAACATCTATGACACCGGCAATATTGGTTCCGCAGCAGCAGACAAATACACCGATCCGTGGCGGCTCGCCCCGTGTATCGTACTCGTTGGCGGTCTCCCTCTCGCGGGTCACTGTCCAGCGGGAGTCGGGCAAGCAGCCTCCGGCGCTTCCGGCCGATGCGCTCGCTTCAATGACCGAAGAAGGGATGTCTTTAGGGGCCTGAAGGGCGCCGCACGCGAAAATACCCGGTTGAGAGGTCTTGACCGGCTCAAAGCAGTTGGTGGCTGCAAAACCGTAAGGATCCAGTTCAACTCCCATGACGCCTGCAAGCTCGGCAATGTGTTTGTTAACACCGAGGCCCACGGAAAGAACCACGATATCAAATTGTTCATCAACCAGCCGACCGCTTTCATCAATATACCGAACCAATTGATAGCCATCCTCACTTGGCGAAATGTTAGTGATCTTGGATTTTACGAAACGAACACCCGCCAGGTCCCTCGCACGATTATAATATTTCTCAAAATCCTTTCCATGCGTACGAATATCCATATAAAATATTGCGGTATCCAAGGGCTCTTTGCTATGTTCTTTAGCCAGCATCGCCTCTTTGATGGCATACGTACAGCAGACCGACGAACAATAGCCATTGGCGCCGATATGGACATCTCTGGATCCGATACACTGAAGCCATGCGATTTTTTGAGGCTCTTTATTGTCCGAAGGCCGCACCAAGTGTCCGCCATATGGGCCGGATGCCGAAAGTATTCGTTCAAATTGCAGGCTGGTAACGATGTTTGGGGACTTGCCATAGCCGTACACGTCATGTAGGCTTGGGTCATAAGTGTCGCAACCGTTGGCAAGTATAACGGCACCCACATGCAACGTAACATCCTTGTCTTGGTCCTTAAAATCTATGGCACCCGTGGGACAAAACTTCTCGCACGCACGGCATTTGCCTCTTGTCAGGTAGATGCACTCTGCCGGATCGATGCTGTATTTGAGCGGTACAGCCTGGGCATACTTAACGTAAATGGCCTTCCGGTGGGTCAAGGCGCCATCGTAATCGTTGAAGACCTTCTTAGGACACTTTTCAACACACAGCCCGCAGGCGATACACTTGTTCATGTCTACATAACGGGGGTGCTGCGTCACGGATACCTCAAAATTGCCCACTTCACCGGATATGTTCTTCACTTCCGATAGGGTGAGCAACTCAATATTGATGTGCCGGCCGACCTCGACCAGTTTCGGTGATATAATTCACATGGCGCAGTCATTGGTGGGGAATGTCTTATCGAGCTGCGACATAAGCCCGCCAATAGAGGAAGACCTCTCGACGAGATAGACATAATAACCGGAATCAGCCGCATCAAGCGCAGCCTGCATACCGGCGATGCCGCCCCCCACGACCATCACAGCGCCAATTCTATTTGCGAACATGTCTTCTCCTACTCCAAAAAGGATACTATACTGCTCATGTCAAGCACGTTCATGTCGATCCCCAGTGCATTGCCTTCGATGCCCATGGCAAGTCCGAGAAGCTGGGGATATACCACAGTGCAAAGACGGGAGTTCGTGTCACGCAGAGATACCATCATCTGCTGCACCCTATCGAACTGCAAGTGACAATACGGACAAGCCACACAAAGGTAATCGGCACCAACCCGCTTGGCATCAGCCAGTTTCTTTGCTGTCATCTCCATGGAAAGACGGTCATTGACCCCCAGAAGCGGAGCGCCGCAGCATTCGAGCTTCAACGGCCATTCAAGGCTACGGGCGCCTGTCAAGGACACCAGCTCCTCGAACAAGACCGGTGCGACCGGATCATCGAAGTGGGTGACATCGCTGGGACGCAACGCATGGCAGCCGTAATGGGCGGCGATCTTAACGCCCTTAAAAGGTCTTGTTGTCTTTTCCTTCAAAGCACCTGTTCCGACATCGTGATAAAGGACTGAGAGAAAATGCTTAACCGCTACCCTTCCAGAATATGTTAATCCTTCCCTGGCCAGTAGCTCATTCATTTCTTCTCGAAGGGCGGAGTCCCGCTCCATCAAGTGCGCCGCCTTTTTCAGGCTTCCGAAACAGCACATGCATAGCACCAGCATATCCAGACCCTGTCTTTCCGCCAGAGCAAGGTTTCGCAGGGCCATGAGCATGAAGGTCTTGTGGTCCGCATTCCGGATGGGATTGCCGCAGCATTTGAAGTCAGGGTTATCTGCGAGTTCCACACCGAGCTTATGCAGCACGGCCCTGGCGGAAAGCTCATATTGGGGCACTCTGGCCGGAATGTTGCACCCAAGAAATAATGAAAATCTCATCCTCGCATCCCTATTTAGCGTCGCGTTGAACAGATCCATTTGAGGCTGGATAGCAACCCCTCTCCATTACGGCGGAATTCTTTAGCTCATAAAAGATATCCGTCACTTTGACACCCTGGGGACAGTGCTCTTGGCATTGGTAGCATGTCAAACAAAACCACAGCATCCTGGATCCCATTGCGAGCTCCTTGATACCCAACCCCAACGAACGTATGATTTGGTGCGGAAGCAGGTCTAGAGCTTGTTCCGGGTTCTCGTAATTTCCGACCACAGGACATACCGTGGAACAATTCTCGCAGGAAAAGCAAAAGGAATAGCTCCCGGTCCATACGGAAAAACCGGCCCTCTCCTTGAATTCGGCTGCAGCACGACCCAATGGAATAGGCTCATCCGTTCTAGCCGTGAGTCCGAAGGGGCGTGTTACCGCTTCCAGAGATTTGCGCAGCGGTTCGTCGTATTGCTCAGGATCGCGCTCCTGCCGGTTGAGCCCCCTGTAATAAGAAAAGGGCGTCAGCATCAAGGAGACACCGTGCCCCCTCTGAATCACCTCTTCACGCACGTTAACCCAGAGATCACGCAAGTTGATGCCTGCCGGACAGATCACCGTGCAACGGTCACAATTGGTACACAGGTATATTCCCTCCTGGATTGCAGCAAGGCCACCTGCGCCAATGTCTTTCCGTGCAATAAAATTTTTCAGAAACTTCATTCTCTCCGAGGGAAGGATATTTTCATTGCCGATACGGTCATAGGCTACAGCCACCGAGCAGCGGTTACTGCAGTTACCGCAATGCATGCAAGCATCAAGTTCCATTATCTGGCGAGTCTTGACGTTGGCGGGATCGGAGTTTTTGTCCATGACCGCGTTGACCAGTAAACTCACAGGCGTACTCAGCATATGGAAGAACTTGCTGAAAGGCAGATAGGCAAGCCCAAGTAGACAGGTGAGGAAGTGGATATTCCAAATTCGCTGATAGTGCGTGTAAGATGTGAGTTTGGTCAACTCTAATGCAATGCCGGAAAGCACGATAACAGCCAGCAGGATCAGTACAAACGAATCCATGGGATCGGTCTTGATGCGTGGAACTTTCAACACAAAACGCCGATAGACAGCCACTGCAATGCCCGCAATAACCATGAATCCAGCAAAAAGCAGGAAGGGGTTGAGGGCCAGATAATACTTTTGGAAGAGAGAAGTCGTTATGATTTCATCAAGGGCGTGGAGAAAAACCAAGAAGGTGAAAGCTGCATAAATCAGCATGTGCATAGCCCAACGGAGCACGTCCTGTTTCCGAATGTGGTTCTGAAAAAGCACATCGGTGATGAGGACCCTGACAAGCGTTAAAAGCCTTTGACTAAATACGGCGGATAAGAGAGCTTTCAGGGCGGCGGTGATTCTTACCGAGGTAGTGATATTTGGGTCGTGGATACCGATACTGTAGCGAAACCATCCGGCAATTCTATAAATTAGGCCAACTCCGCAGACTGCAAATGCAAGATACAGCAAGATATTATGATACATATGTCAGATTCCCTCTATAACAAGCTTCCCCTTCTTAATCATCCTTTCCGGACAGAAAACTCCAAAAAAAGGCCATACCAACCAGAGCGGCGACAATAAGAACATACGAAACTCCCTTGGTATGTGTATAAAAATCCTGATAGGTAAAAAAAATGGTTTCCATGAAAGGCCCACCTCCTTGGATGATTCTTACTTAGCATCCTTGTACGCGGGATGTTCATAAAGAATCGGCATCCGGGTGACGATAAATCTGAAAACAACAATGCCCAGAGTCACTATGAAGATCGAAATGGCTATTTCCATCAGATGCGGAAAATACCTTCTTGGGGACGGAAGCTGCCAGTTGAAGGCGATCAGAGAAACTGTAAGCCGATTGAGAATAATGCCGATCACGGTCCATGCGGCAGTCCATTTTATTAGCGCTAAATCCTTATTCCTCACGCCGACCGCGTACAAAAATGACGGCAAAGCAATGAACCCCGCCACTTCCAGAAGAAACCAGTACCCATACGCGGTGCCAAGGAAATGCCAGTTGTTTCCAGCAGCCAGTCCCATGATCTTTATTATGAAATAGCCTGCAAGAACAAGAGAGGCGGCTTTACCGAAACCCAAGGTCACGCTTTCCTTTTCGCTGAGATGCGTTGCGTCCATTTTGTGCCCGAAATAACGATGGGAAAGGGTGCTTTCAAAGATCACCATGGATAAGCCTGCTACAATGCTCGATACAAAAAAGAAGACCGGTAAATATGGAGAATACCAGAGGGGATGAAGTTTTGAAGGTGCCAGCAAGAAAAGGGCGCCCAGAGAGGACTGATGCAGCGTGGAGAGCAAAACGCCCAGGACGGTCAGTGCGAGCGTCAACTTGACGACAAGTTGTCTTACCCTTTTCAGGCCCAGCCATTCGAGTGGAGCGGGTACAAATTCAAGAAATAAAACCGTGAGATAAAGCGCGACGCATGCGCCTACTTCAAAGAGAACGGATGTTGTTCCCTGCTGCATAATAAAGGGATACGGAAGACGCCAGGGCCGGCCCACGTCATAGTTCAGGGCGAGAACAACCAGTGCATATCCCAGAAACCCCGTGAGCACCGCCGGCCTCACGGCGGAGTGGTATTTCTTCATTCCGAAAAGATAGACGGCAGCCGATGTCACATACCCTCCCGCGGCAAGCGCGACACCTACGAGCAGATCAAACCCGATCCATAATCCCCAGGGGTTGTCGTCGGAAAGATGGGTAACGGCGCCCAACCCCTTCGTAAATCGGAGGATGGTGATAACGATTCCGACGATGATAATCGTTGCAGACACAATATTAAAGAGGGTAAAGAATCTCTTGGCGTCCTCAGCGGCTATGGCAGGCATCAGACATCCTCCTTGCGTTGAGACTGGGCTGCTTCCCTGATAGAGTCAAGCTCCTGCTGAAAAATGGTTTCTTTACGTTTGGATATGGCGTATATGCCCATCAGAAGTACAGGCCATAGCCCTGCAACGATCGGAACTGCGGCAAGGGCACCGGAGGTCAACTGGGGGGCCGGAGTGACGCCAAGGTCCTCCCGCATTCCCACTTGTGAAAACGGTACGCTCGATATATACATCCAGCTAGTGCCGCCCATTTCAGTTTCACCATAAATGTGATCCACGTACCTTCCTGGATATTCGCGCATTCTTTCGCGTGCGATCTTAATCAAATCTTCCCTTTTCCCGAAGGTCAAAGCTTCCATCGGACAGGCCTCGACACATCCTGGGAGTTGGCCCTTAGATATTCTTGGGTAGCACAAGGTGCATTTCATTACACGCGGTGTAAGCGCTTCATTGTATTCATATGTCGGGATATCAAAAGGGCAGGCGATCAAGCAATAACGACACCCCACACATACACTGTGGTCATAAGTGACCGCCCCGGTCCCCGTTTTTTGGAAGGCGCGTACAAAGCATGCCGATGCACAGGCAGGTTCGAGGCAGTGGTTGCACTGGGTTTTCGCAAAGAGAGGAGACGCCTTGCCGGGGACGTCATACTTATTGACCACCGTATAGGCCTTTACGGTGGTTCGCCGTTTTTCAGCCAACACGTTAAGATCAGTAAATGGCCGATCGGGCGCCTGAAGGCCATTCACCTCGTTGCAGGCAGCCTCGCAACTTCGACATCCCACACAGCGGGTAACGTCATGCAAAACGCCAAAGCTTCCGGGATGGCCTTCGAAATGCTTATTGCCGGCGGCAAGAGCGGATCTACCAGCGGCGGCTCCCATGCCTGCCGCACCCATCCACCCCAAGAACTTCCTTCGTGATACGGACATATGAAACACCTCAACTCACACTGGGGTGTCTAAAATCGCCCACAATCGTCGAGATTTGTTGCCCGATTTTCGGACCTCGAAGAAGTCCTCCGGAGCCCTGGTATACCGGCCAGAGAGCCGGAGATTCGGAGGTCCAAAAAGCGGTCAACGGTTGAGGACCGATTTGGACGCCCTAAACTTACACCCGGTTAGTCCAATTTTCTCTTATGGCAATCTGTGCATCCGGCAGGCTTCTCCATACCCATCTGCGTATGGCAACCCATGCACTGCAAGTGATAGGCGCCCATCATTCCGGGTCTCAAAGGATTGTCCGGATCAAACGGTTTGCCGTGACAACTTGCGCAGCGCGGCGGCTTCTTGGACACGGGGCTATGATGGTGACACCCCTGGCATATTGTTCCGTGCTGGGCGTGGAAATAACCCGCAAGCTTGTCTGCTCTGATGTTGGTAACCAGGGCGTTGACGATCCTGCGATGAGGAAAATCAACCGCCTCGAACTTGTCGGAGAGATCCTTTATGATGACCGTGTCAGGAATATCCTGCTCGTCATAAGTGCCAACGACTGGAGTTCTTGCCTGAAGGATCTGCGCCGTCATAGCCTTTTCTTGGTCGGGAGCCGGCCATGCCTCGTTCTCGAAAAAAGGCTTCATATGGCATACGCTGCACGAAGTTTCTCCATTTCTTCTTTGCACGGCGCGCATGAAACCATGGCAGCCCGCACAGTTCCTGTTGTTCTCCTTTACGTAAATATAGTGACAGCCGCGGCAGCTCCTGTCGGTACCAAACTGGTGCATGGCCTTTTCGAGGTTGACCTCGCTGCCCGTCTTTGTTGCCACAAGGGTGTGACACTCGTTGCACGGTTTCAGACTCTCGTGGTGGCAGACTCGACAGGTATTGGTATAGGTCTCATGGGCCTTGTGATCGAAAGGCACATAACTCATGCTGTTTAGGCTCTCGATATTGGCTTGATTGCCTCCTCGAACGCTCTTGAGCAGAACACTGTCCGGCTGTTTGCGTTGCATTCTCGGAACGGGATCCATCCTTTTAATCTTGTGCTGAGCTTTGGAATCGTGACACCCCCCACATTCCACTGGGCCGGCTGTTATATCTTTTGCCTGGGTCTTGCCATGACAATCGATGCAGGCCATATGCGATGCTGAACGCATCGAAATGACGTTGTCCCTTGTCTCGGTCTTATGACAATAGCGGCACGTTCCTTCCTTACCCTTCGCATGAAAAAGTTTCTTGGCGTCCTTGTCGTATTCATGATGGCATAGTTCGCATTTATTTTCCTGTGCCTCTGAATGCCTAAAGTGTAAGGATTTATCGAATCCCATGGGCTGCCTGGAGGATGAAAATCGAACTCTTGATTTGTGGCATCCGTCGCATTCCACAGGACCTGCTTTCTCGCGCTCGGCATTCATCTTTCCATGACAGGATATGCATTCTTCATGATAGATATTCATTACTGCTATCCTGTCCGAATCCTTGATACGCTTGAATTTCTGGGAAAGATGGCCATTCTCCGTTAAGTGGCATCCGGTACAAGTCATATCTTTCTTAGCCAGAGCCTTTGTGTGAGCGTCGTGAAGGAATTCAACGGGTGGTTTCCCGAGTTTGCCGAAAGCAGTCATTGTATCAATTAGGACGACGTCTGCCCTTGCCACGGATGAAACCTCTGAAGTCTGCCACGACCCGTAAGGGAGGGGGCTGTAAGCAAAAACAATGCAAATTGCTAATACAGACACCCCGGTGAGCAGCCATTTCAGTTTCTTCATATTTTCTATGTCCTTAAGGATACTCAATCTATACAAGTAAGAGATGAGAGAAACCGGCCTTATACCCCAAAAAGCGGTGAAATGCAAGAAAAAAATGTAGCTTGATGATCGTGTTGGCCGCTTTGGCGTCTTGCTGGATGAGCGGTTTTCAGGCACGAATCGTTATTGCGGCCTCGCGCCCACGGGCCTCAACGCAGGCTATTTCACCCTATGAAACCGGGCCCGGACCGCCCCGATGGTTGCCGTGGCCAAAGCTGCATCGGGGTTCAGTGAAGGCCATGCGTAGAAATTTGCGAAAGAGCGGGGAAGACAATCGGTCAACCTCCAGGGCTGGGTTTGCAATTTGTGGACTGAAACGCGTTTAGATGCTCAGAAGAAGTCGATGCGCACCCCTGGCACAGCCCCAGGAGGGCGAATACGGGCTATTGAAACCACGAGCATCGTCGCCGAGCGTGATGTATCGACCCATCAGAATCTGCAGAAATCTTGGACCAAGCCCTAAGCATAAGCCGTTACGCCTGGTTGTGCCTGATTCCGTACTTCTTCATCCGATTCCACACCGTCACCCTTGAGACTCCCAGGATCTCGCTGGCCTTTGACTGGTTTCCGTTAGTCTGTTCCAGGGCCTTGATCAGTTGCAGCTTCTTCTTTTGTTCGACGATCTTTACGGACTTCTCGTGGGTCTTCAACGGGTTGGCCCCCTGAACGATGTTAGGAGGAAGGTGCTGGATCCCTATGATGGGTTCGTGACAGGTCACAAAGGCATATTCGAAGGCGCTTCTCAATTCCCTCACATTTCCAGGCCAGGGGTAGTCCATCAGGGCGCGCATCGCGTCCGCGCCGATGCCCTCCACCTGTTTGCCGGTCTTGAGTTGAAGCCTGCGGATGAAGGCATCGGAGAGCACGGGGATGTCCTCCAGGCGATCTCTGAGGGCCGGCATTGTAACGGGGATCACGTTGATTCTGAAGTAAAGGTCCTGCCGGAAGGAACCTCGGGCCACAAGATCGGTCAGTCGTCGATTTGTGGCGGAAAGGATGCGGACATCTATGGGCATGGGGCTGCTGTCTCCGACACGTTCAATGACCTTTTCCTCAAGTACCCGCAAGAGCTTGACCTGGGTGGAGGGGGGGAGGTCACCGATTTCATCGAGAAAAATGTCCCCGCCGTGGGCCTTTTGGAACCGTCCTTCCCGGCTCCGGTAGGCACCGGTGAAGGCGCCTTTCACGTGTCCGAACAGCTCGCTTTCCAAAATTGTCTCCGAAAGAGCGGCGCAGTTGACCTTGACAAAGGGCCTTGCCCGGCGTGCCCTGATGTCGTGAATGGCCTGGGCCGCCAGTTCCTTGCCCGTCCCACTCTCGCCGTAAATGATCACCGGAGCATCGGATTGGGCCGCATCGGCGATAAGATCGCATGCATGTCGCACGGCGGGGGAGGTCCCCAGGATTCCATGGAACCCATCCTTGGACTGCAACTCGCGTCGAAACGCGGCAATCTGGTGGTCCTTCTTGATGAGCTCGGTGATGTCCGTCACCGTTTCCACCGCACCCAGCACCTCGCCGCTGTCGCTGTGGAGGATGGAGGCGTTCTTGAGCACGTGTATGAGACCTCCATCGGCCTTTCTCAGTGTACATTTACGGGTACTCAGACAGCCGTCTCTGAAAAGGGCACACCAGTGATGTCCAGTGGTTTCGCGGACTTGTGGGAAAATACTGCAGTTGAGCACCGAGCATTTTTTCCCGATGAGCGCATCGCAGGAAAGGCCCATCATCGTTTCCAGGGCCTTGTTGACCGAGACGATCACCCCGTCAGTGTCAACGATCATGATCCCGTCCTGTATCGTGTCCACGACCGTTTTCCAGTAGCGGTCCAGTTCCTCTTCCACCATGAAAAATCCCTCTGTTAAGTCTTAGCATGTGTTAAAAAAACTTTTTAGCACTTTTAGCGCCTTCTTGGCAATGGTTTCATGATCCCCCACGGTCAAATTGGCTCGTGGCGAAGGGATTTCCTACCATGGCGGGTGGATCGATGGGTTCTCGGCCGTTGGCACCCCCCTTGCATGGACTGTGGCCTCAAAAAGGAGTCCACCGGATTGAAACAGAGAGCGGACTATATCCTCGACTTCCGAGGAACGATTAAACCCATCATCCTTTTGAAGGCAAGCCGGCTCTTCAGGGAGATGAGTGCGAACGAGACTCTGGAGATACGCGGGTGCCACTTCACTGCCCGGGAGGACCTCTTGAAGGTGTTGCCTGCTTCCTGCTATAAACTCATAGGAATGAAGCAAATGGCGGAAGGAGAGGATACGTTTCGCATTCAGTTGATGAAGATAAAGGAGCCTTAGCTGCAGATCGGGGCGTTCGATTGGGAACCTTCGAGAATATGACAAGGAAAAGGATGACTATGAGTTTTCAAAAAAAAATATCTGCGGGTGAATTTGTGATCGTGGCCGAGGTAAACACCCCGAAAGGTGTGGATATCTCGGAACTCGTGATGGATGCCCGACGGATCAAAGGGCGGGTGGACGCCGTGGTTGTTCCGGATATGGACCGCGGCTTGATGAGGATCAGCGCTCTGGGCGGTGGTGTCCTCATGCACCAACAAGGGCTGGAGCCCATCATCCATGTCTGCGGCAGGGACCGCAATAGGTTGGCCCTTCAAGGGGACATCCTTGCGGCCCATGTACTTGGCATTCGCAACCTGCTGGTGGTGCGTGGGGAGGACATGGCCTTGGGAGAGCAGCGGGACGCGCGTGCCGTAGACGATCTCGACGAACTCGAGCTGATCGGCGCCATCCAGTCACTCCAGGACGGTGTGGATTTGGGCGGCTTCGATCTCAGGGGGCGCCCCAGTTTCACCATGGGATGCACCGTAGCCCCCCATGCCTATGCCGATGAAAAGACGCTGGATGCGGAACTGGAGATTGCGCGCAAGAAGGTGGGGGCCGGCTGTCAGTTCGTCGTGTTTCCCCCTGTCTACGATGTGGAGCATTTCGCCTCCCACGCAGCCAAGATCAAGGACCTGGGGGTCCCCGTCATCCCCATGGTTTTTCTCATCAAATCAGTGGGCATTGCGCGCTATATCGCAACGAGCGAGCCGGGTGCGCACATCTCGGAGCAGATGATAAGACGCATCCGCAAGGCACCGGACCGTGACTTGGAATGCATCCGGATCGCCGGGGAAACCGTCTCGGCCCTGAGAGAACTCGCCCAGGGCGTTCAAATCGTGACCATAGGCTGGGAGAGCCGCATCCCGTCCATACTCGAGTTTGCAGGCCTTTGAACGCGTCGGGCGGGGCCCGGGGCAGGAAGGGGCGGCGAAATCTTTGGCACAGGTGCGGGCAAAGAAACGTGACCTCGCGATGCGAGTTGAACAACAGGCGATTGGTAAAAAATGCAAAATATAGAAATTCCTCAATGCAATAACAGAGTCCTTGTGATCGGAGGGGGCGTGGGGGGCCTCAAGGCGGCCATGGACCTGTCTGAGGCGGGCAGGGATGTGCTGCTCGTCGACAAGGCGTTTTCCATCGGCGGGTTGATGACACAACTGGATCGCACTTTCCCCACGAACAACTGCGACTTGTGCACCCTGTCTCCAGACCTCTCGGAAAGCGGGAGGGAGCGTCACATGGAGCTGATGACCCTGACGCAGGTTGCCGCGGTGCAAGGGCAAGCCGGGGCCTTCAAGGTAAACCTCAGGACCGAGCCGCGCTACATAGACACAGCCCGGTGCACGGCTTGTGGAGAATGCCTCCAACAATTCCCGGAATGTATTCGATTCACTCCCGGCCTGGATCATCGCGCCCCCACCTGCATGCGGTATCCCCAGGCCACACCGGAAGCGTTTTCGGTAGACATGGAGAAATGCCCGGACGTGGACAAGCTGGCGAGTGTCTGTCGGTCCGGAGCCATCCTTCCCAACGACTCCCCCCGCTTCCAAACCGTGGAGGTGGGCGCCATCGTGCTTGCCACCGGAGCGGACCTTTTCGACCCGCGCCTTCTCGACAACCTGGGCTATGACAAATACCCCGACGTGGTCACGGGGCTGGAGTATGAGCGCATTCTGTCTGCGTCGGGTCCCACGGGGGGGCAGTTGAAACGACCTTCGGACGGGAAAACGCCCAGACGCATCGCATGGCTCCAGTGTGTCGGCTCCCGGGGGATCCAGAAGGAGAGCGTTTCCTATTGCTCCAGCGTCTGCTGCATGTACGCTTTGAAAGAGGCCATGGTGACCAAGGAACGTTTCGGTGACGACATCGAAACCGTTATTTTTTACATGGACATGAGAACATGCGGCAAAGGGTACGAGCAGTATTTTGAACGCGCCAAGAACGACTACGGCATCAGGTTCGTGCGCAGCGTACCGCACAGCATCCTGCCCGACAGCGATAAGGGGGAGCTCGCCCTGTCTTACATGTCCGAAAAGACGGGCACCCTCGAATCCGAGGCTTTCCACATGGTGGTGCTTTCCACCGGATTTCGCATCACCCAGGAAATGGTGGACCTAGCCGGCAGGCTCGGGATCGACTTGAATGAACACCGCTTTGTCAGCAGTGATCCTTTCAGTCCTGTGGCTACCTCCAGACCAGGGATTTACGTCTGCGGCCTTATCGAAAGCCCCAAAGACATTCCCGAAACCATTGTACAAGCTGGCGCTGCGGCGCAAATGGCGATGCAACACCTGGCACCCCTGGGGCAGGTCTCCGCAGGGGAAGAGCAGTATCCTCCGGAGCGGGATGTGAGCAAGGAGGAACCGCGCCTCGGCGTGTTCGTATGCGACTGTGGGATAAACATCGCAGGGGTGGTCGATGTGGAGGCCCTTGCCGATTACGCCCGTTCCTTGCCCCAGGTGGCCGTGAGTCAGGTGATCGGACATGGTTGTTCCCGAGAATCTTTGCAGCGAATCCAGGATCTCATTCACCAAGAAGGGCTCAACCGGGTGGTAATCGGCGGCTGTTCCCCGCGAACCCATCAGGGGCTTTTCCAGGAATCCCTTCGCAGGGCAGGGCTGAACCGGTACCTTCTGGAAATGGCCAATATCCGGGATCAGGACACCTGGGTCCACATGGATCGTCCCGAGTACGCCTTTAACAAAGCCCAGGATCTTCTCCGTGCCTCCGTGTACGCTGTGGCTAAGCGCCACGCTTTGAAGGACCACCTCCTGCCCATGAACAAGGATATCCTTGTGGTCGGGGGAGGCGTGGCTGGAATGAATGCGGCCTTGAGCCTGGCGGATCAGGGATTCAAGGTCCATCTGGTGGAAAAGTCATCGGAGCTGGGAGGGGTGGCCAAGAACATCCGCAGGACTCTGGACGGACAAGACGTCCGGACCTATATGCAGACCCTGATTGAAAAAACGATCGGCCATCCGCGGATCCAGGTCTTGACCAACGCCATGATAGTGGATCACACCGGACTGCCCGGGATGTTCCGGACAGGATTGCAGATCGGTCCTCTCATCTACAGGCAGATCGAACACGGCGTTACGATCATCGCTGTGGGGGCCCTGCCCCGCAGACCCCGTGAGTATCTCTTGGACGAGCACGAGGCGGTCGTCACACAGCTCGACCTCGACAACCTGCTCGATGATCACCAGGACACGGTGAAGGGGTGGGAGAGCGTGGTGATGATACAGTGTGTGGGGTCCCGGTGTCCCGACAACCCCAACTGCTCCCGCATCTGCTGCCAGTCCGCAGTCAAGAACGCTCTGCGCGTGACGGACCTGAACCCCGAAGCGCGGGTCATTGTCTTGTACCGTGACATGAGAACCTATGGTTTTCAGGAGGACGCTTACCGGGAAGCGCGTCGACGCAACGTTTTGTTCGTGCGTTACGATACCGAGGACCCACCGCAAGTGGCAGGAGAAGGACCCAGGGTTTCCGTTACCTTCACCGATCCCATTCTGGGGCGTAAAATGGAGGTCCGGGCCGACTGTCTTGCACTGAGCACCGGATTCCTCGCCGACGATGAGGCCACCGAAGACCTGGCCATGATTTTTCACCTGCCCAGAACCGATGACGGGTTTTTCTTGGAGGAACATGTCAAGCTACGTCCGGTGGACCTGCCGGTGCCCGGTTTCTTCGTGGCTGGTACGGCCCACGGTCCCAAATCGATCCCTGAAAGCGTGGCCCAGGCCCAGGCTGCAGCGGGGAGGGCGCAATCAATATTGGCCAAAGAGGTCATCAACCTCGGGGCCGCGGTGGCCCGTGTGGACTCCAAGAAGTGCGCTGCTTGTCTCATGTGTGTGCGCGCATGTCCCTTCGAGGTGCCTTTCATCAATGCGGAGGGCACCTCTGAAATCGATCCTGCCAAATGCCATGGATGCGGCATTTGCGCCTCGGAATGCCCGGCAAAAGCCATCGAACTGATGGAATTCGCCGACGATTTGATTTTGGCCGAGGTGGACGGGCTGCTGGAAAGGATTATCTGATGGAAGATTTTGAACCGACCATTGTGGCCTTTTGCTGCCACTACTGCGCCTATACGGCGGCAGATACCGCAGGGAGCATGCGCCTGTGCTATCCGCCGAACGTCAAAATCGTAAGGGTCCCCTGCACGGGAAAAGTGGATGCCATCCACATCATGCGAGCGCTTCAGAAAGGGGCCGACGGGGTGTACGTTGCGGGCTGTCTGGAGGGAGACTGCCATTTTAAGACCGGCAATCTCAAGGCCGCCCGTCGGGTTGCGTCCCTCAAGAATCTCTTGGACGAAATCGGCATCGGGGGCGAGAGGATCGAAATGATCACCATGTCGGCAGGGATGGGCAGGCGTTTCGCCAGGACTGCCGCCGAATTCACCGAAAAAATCCGCAAACTCGGGCCGAATCCTATAAAGGTTCCGCGGCAGGAGCCGTCTCGATCGGCCGCGGGTTGATACTCATTGATAAGGAGAGTCGAGTACCATGATAACAGCGATACGCAAGCCTATGGAGGAGATCATCGCAAGCGTGGATTCCTACTCACGCATTTTGCTTGTGGGGTGCAATGAGTGTGTGACAGTGTGCGGAGCCGGAGGTCGCAAGGAAGTGGGGATACTCTCATCTGCACTGCAGATGGCCTTCATGAAAAGCGGGAGGACACTTGACATACGAGAAATCACGCTCGAAAGGCAATGCGATCCGGAATACGTGGAGGAGCTGCTTCCACACATCGATCAGGCCGATGTGGTCCTTTCCATGGCCTGCGGTTGTGGAGTCCAGGAAGTGGCGCGTCGTTACAAGGCAAAGCCGGTTTTGCCGGCAGTCAATACACAATTCATGGGGGCCTCCGAACGGCAGGGAGTGTGGGCGGAACGGTGTCAGGGTTGCGGAGACTGCCTTCTGGGGTTGACCGGGGGGATCTGCCCGGTGGCCCGTTGCTCGAAGCGTCTGCTCAACGGGCCGTGTGGTGGTTCCACCGCCGGGAAATGTGAAATAAGTCCGGATGTCGATTGCGCTTGGCAGCTCATATGGGATCGCCTGAAAGAATTGGGTATGGAAGACCGGTACGAAGACATCATTTCGGCAAAAGACTGGCGAACCAGCCGGGACGGCGGACCCCGCAAGATTATCAGAGAGGATTTGATGTGATGAAAACAGAAAGCGCATTGGAAAAAATATTGGCTGCCGGTCACCTTGCGGTGACTTCCGAATGTGGTCCGCCCCGGGGCGCCGTTCCTGAAAAGGTCAGGAAAAAAGCGGAGATGTTGAAGGACGTGGTTGACGCTGTGAACGTAACGGACAACCAGACGGCGATGGTACGTATGTCTAGTTTTGCTGCCTGCGTCATTCTCAAGCAGATGGGACTCCATCCCATCCTCCAAATGGTCACCAGGGATCGGAACCGGCTGGCCATGCAATCCGAGATTTTGGGAGCGTATTCGCACGGTATCAACACGATGCTTTGCCTGAGCGGCGATCATCCGCATTTTGGAGATCACCCCATGGCCGCCAATGTGTATGACCTGGACTCCATCCAACTCATTCAAACGGTCCACAAGATGCGCGCCGAGGGCAAATTCCAGGGGGGTGAGGACATAGAGAATCCACCGAAGATGTTCATCGGGGCTGCGGCCAACCCGTTTGCCGATCCCTTTGAGCTGAGGGTGCGTCGCCTGGCAAAAAAAGTCAAGGCGGGGGTCGACTTCATTCAGACCCAATGCATCTACAACATTGACAAGTTCGAGAAGTGGATGGAGGGGGTCCGTGAAAGGGGTCTCCATGAAAAGGTACATATTCTGGCTGGTGTCACCCCCATGAAGTCGGCAGGTATGGCGCGGTACATGAAAAACAAGGTGCCCGGAATGGACGTCCCCGAAGAGATCGTGCAGCGGATGTCGGCGGTCCCCAAGGAAAAGCAGGCTGAGGAAGGAATCCGGATCTGTGTGGAGACCATGGGGCGGCTCAAGGAGGTGAAAGGGGTGAGGGGATTTCACATCATGGCCATCGAATGGGAGCAGAAGGTTCCCGAACTGGTAGAAAGGGCCGGTTTGTTGCCCCGGCCCAAGGTATGATGACTTTGTATTTCCGCTTTCCAGGGTGCAGGAGTATGTATTGCCCCCTTGGGCCAAAGCCAGTGCTTGGCGAAAGTGGGGCTGTCCTCCCACAGGTTGACTGTCATGAGCGGACCGGGCGGCCGCTTGAAAGAAGAGCACCACATCGTGTAAAGATAGCAAGGATTGCAGGAGCTAAATCGTAGACAAATCAATGGGGTTGTGCTGGAACCCAAGAATGCAGAACCTGCGAAAGCCCAGGCGATGAGAAGGCAGGTTTCTCATAAGGAGGATGACAATGAGCGAGAGGAAGCTTGTCTTGGTGGTAGATGATGATCCTGATTTGGTCGAAGCGGTTTCCATGAAGCTGGAAAGCCTCGCTTTTCGGGTTGCCAAAGCCTACGATGGCGTTGAGGCCTGGGACCGGGTCAAGGAGGAGCGGCCCGACCTGGTGATTCTGGACGTAATGATGCCCAGAAAGAACGGCTACGAGTTGTGCGACGAGATGAAGAAGGACCCAGAATACAAGAGCATTCCTATCGTTTTGCTCACGGCGGTGGCCGACGCCGTGACCTCGACCAGCTACACCCACTGGGATGGGAAGACAACCCTGGCCGACGATTTCATCTCCAAACCCATCGACCTCGACAAGCTCATGGAAATCGTAAAAGAGAACCTTGAGTAGAACGGCGAAGATGTGCAAGATCCGCATCGGTGGGATAAAACTCAGTGACGAGCTTCTCGGGTTGGAGTGCGTGGAGGCCCCTCCTGTGGGGACGCGTGGGTCTGTCCTTTGCCGGGTGCTGGCTGCAAGCAAGGTCAACATGCCATTTGTATCCTCCACGTATGACGCAGGCGCATTGAGGGTTTCCTGCTGCGTGGATGCGGAAGACGAGAACCTTGTTGGCAGGTGTATCGCTTCGGAGCCCGTGCTGGCGGGAAAGGTTACTTTCGTCCGCGGTGTGGGGTTGGTGTCCCTGTTTCCCCACCACTTCAACATGGAAGTCCTGGGAAGGGCGTTTTCGGCTTTCGGCCGGGCAGGTCTACCCATTCACGGGATGGCTTCTTCCCTTTCGGCCCTGACCTTCGTCACCGCGTACGCCGATCTTGACAGGGCGGTCGAGACTCTCTTGGGAACCTTTGAACTTCCGGAGGGCGGTTGTCCTTTGAAACCTGCCATCAAGGTAAAACAGATATGAGACCTTCTTGTCTGTCGTTCAGGTCCCTTCGGACTCTGTAGGACGGATTTGGGGCGGGGCGGGTATGTTTCGCCGTCCGGCCCGCCCCAACCAGGGGGATGGAATTTTCAAACGCGCTTCGGACCCGAAAAGATGGAGATCGTCGCAATATATTGGGAGCCCAGGATCAAGACCTACGGCTTCCACGAGACCACGGGCCTGTCGTGGTTGCGGTTCGGATGCCCGCCGGAGCAGATTGGCACGTTGGGTCGTTGCATTTGTGGGTTGGGACCATCCGTTTCTCGGTTTGATCTGTGTCTGACCCACGTAGTCCGCGCACGGCAGTTGGAATTCCATCTGCTGGTTCCGTGTGCTGCCCAAGACCGGGTGGTCCATGCCGTGTGCCAGGAGGGGTGCGCGGCTTCCGCGCCAACCGTTCGCGTCACATCCCCTGTGGAGATGCTGGATTTCCATGGGCCGCACTTTGGTGACCGATACGGTATTGCCGACGCTGCCCTGGGGTCCTTGCTTGACCACCGCATTGCCGTCCTTCTCGCCGCCTGCTCCGTTTCCTCCGTTTATCTGGTCTTGGAGGCTGGTGCGAGTCCAAGAGCCAAGGAGGTCCTTTCCCGTGGGTTTCAGGTCGCCCAAGATGGTTGACTGTTTCCAGAGCCCCGGGGCCTTGCAGATACTGGGTGTGACAACACGATGACCTCCGAAAAATCCAACGGAAACGGTTGGCGGGTGAGGGTTTTTGATTCCCTTTCCTTTCCCACGCTGATTCTGAGACCGGACAAGATAGTCCTGTCAGCCAACAGGGTGTTCTTGGAGGAATCGGGATCCGAACTGGATGAGATCGTCGGCAGGACATGCCATGAGGTGCTTTACGGCTCCGAGGTGGGCTGCCCTTCCACCGACTGCCCTCTCACCAAGGTCCTCGAACACAGAAGACCCCAGTCCAGACTCCAGTGGATGGGGAGCAAGGACGGAGAGGACCAGTGGGAGGAGAGGGTTTTTTCCCCCATTCTGAACGACAAGGGGCAAATCGAATGTATCATGGAGAGCCTGCGCGACGTCACGCGCCTCAAGAAACTGGAAAAGCACCTCCGGGAAACGGAGGACCTGCTGCAGAAGGTGGTGATGAGTTCTCCGAGCGCCATCGTGGCAGCAGCGCGCAAGGGTAAAATACTGTTCATGAATCGGGCCGCCGAACTTCTCTTCGGCTACACGTTTGAGGAGGCCCTGGGGCAAAGCATCGAGCACTTCTATCCTCCCGGTATGGCGAGACAGATCATGCAAAAGCTCAGGGATGAGAGCCTAGGAGGAAGAGGAAAACTGCCCAGCACCCCGTTGAACATCCTCCATCGCAGTGGGGAGGAGATTCCCGTGCGGATGACGGCAGCCATTGTTTACGAAGGGGGCCGTGAAACCGCCACCATGGGGATATTCAACGACCTGAGACAAAGGCTGGCCGTTGAAAAGCAGTTGAAAGAAGCACAGGCGCAAATCGCACAATCGGAGAAGATGGCCTCCCTGGGTCAGTTGGCGGCAGGGGTGGCCCATGAAATAAACAATCCGCTCACAGGCATCCTTCTGTATGCCAATCTGGTTCGAAAAGCGCTTGCGAAAGATAATCCACTCCAAGAAGACCTCGGGTACGTGATTGAGGACGTCAATCGTTGTAAAGACATCGTCCGAAACCTTCTGGCTTACAGCCGGCAGACAAGTTCCGCCAAGATCATCATCCAGCTCAACAGCCTCGTGGATTCCAGCCTGCAACTCATCCGCGATCAGAAGCTCTTTGCGAACATCCGGTTGGAAAGGAAGATGTCTTCAGAAATGATGCTCGTCAATGTCGACGACAACCAGATGAGCCAAGTGATCATCAACTTGGTCATGAATGCCTGCGACGCCATGGAAGGATCAGGTATCCTCACCTTGCGCACTTACCGCGACAAGGATGCCAGAAGGGTTTTTTTGGAAGTTGCCGACACAGGTTGCGGAATAGAGAAAGAAAACCTGCACAAGGTATTCGATCCCTTTTTCACTACCAAAGGATCGGGAAAAGGGACGGGATTGGGCCTCAGCACGGCGTATGGTTTGGTTCAGGAGAACGGAGGCAGCATTCGGGTTCAGGAAACCGGTCCCATGGGCACCACCTTTGTGGTGGAGCTGCCCATGTTCGTGCCGTCGGAAGAAGGTTAGCCTTCGAAGGGCGCATTGGATGCGAGGGAAAAGGAAAGAAGAAGCATGACGGAGGCAAGCCATTCACAAAGCCCGTTCAATGCCAGAATACTGGTGGTGGACGATGAGAAGCGTATTCGCGACGGTATCCACAAGACCCTCAGCCAGGAGGGCTTCGAAGTGGACAGGGCCGAGAACGGAACTACGGGTTTGGAGATGATAGGGGCGGAGCATTTCGACGTTGTCCTGTTGGACCTGATGATGCCCGGCATATCCGGCATGGACGTTCTTTCCCGCATCAGGGCCCTGCACCCCGACACGGTTGTCATCGTGATCACGGGATACGCAACCCTCGAACACTCTATCGAGGCCATGAAAAAAGGAGCCTACGATTTTATCCCCAAGCCGTTCAATCCGGACGAGCTCACCATGGTGGTGAACCGTGCCATGGACTATATACGCAATCTTCAGGGCCTTGCCACCGAGAGATCGCGTACGCGGGCCCTCGTCAATCAGCTTGCGGACGGTGTCATGGCCACGGACCATCAGAAGAGGGTGGCCATTGCCAACCCCGCCTTCCTGAAGATGATGGGTTACCGGGGAGGCAGTGCCATCGGCCGCGCCGCGTTGGAAGTGGTGCCCCATGAACGGCTTCGTGAAATGATCGACGAGGCGCTGCGTGCGGGTGTGGACGAGGCGGCTGGGTTGACCTGTGAACTGGAGCTCGCCCCTAACGACGCAGGGGAGGACACGGTGGTGGGGGTTCGGTGCACCCCTTTTCGGGACAGGCTTGGCCGAAACCTGGGGACCGTCACTGTCCTGCACGATATCACCACGCTCAAGAAGCTGGATAAACACAGGTCCGCCTTCGTGTCCATGGTGGCCCATGAAATCAAGAACCCGATGAACAGCGTGCTGATGCAGCTCAAAGTGGTTCTGGACGGTCTGGCCGGGGGACTGCAAGACAAGCAGGAAGAGATCCTTCTCCGGGTCCGGGACAAGATCCAGGCCCTGGTGAGCCTGTCCTCGGAACTCTTGGACCTTGCGAGAATCGAATCGGGCCTCATAACCCTGGAGAGGCAGGCAGTGGATATCGGGGAACTGCTGACAGGCCAGGTCACGTTCCAAGGGCCCAAGGCCGCGAGCAAGAATATCCGGCTGGAACTGGTCTCCCTGCCCCTGCTGCCCCCAGTGCTGGGCAACAAGCATTATCTGGAGGTGGTGCTTTCCAACCTAATCATCAACGCCATTCACTACACCGCCGAGGGAGGGCAAGTGTCCCTGTCTGCCTGCGAGGAAGAACACCATGTGCGCGTGGACGTGCAGGACAACGGCTTCGGGATTGCTAGGGAAGATCTGCAACGGATATTCGAGCGGTTCTACCGCGTGAAGAATGAAAAAACCCGCCATATTGTCGGCACGGGGTTGGGTCTGGCCATTGTCAAGAGCATTGTGGCAGCCCACAACGGGGTGATCACCGTAGAAAGCGAGCCGGGGAGGGGAACCGCCTTTCATGTGTATCTTCCTCATGCGGAACATTGAGGAGCCAACGAGCCACGGGGCCCCTTGCCCTGTGTTTCCGTGTCCGTCTAGTGCCCATGCGTGGCGGAATGTGCCGGCGTATGGCGGCGGTTTTCTCTGCAATCGGGACGCTGCACGCTGTTGGACGAGTCTGGAGCCCTTTGAGACGGACAGCAAGTCCAGGGCAGGACAGGGCTTCCTAACCCCACTCGACCCCTCATCCCGGTATGAAATCGTCCCCCTGTTATTCGTTAGGGGCTTTTGCCTCCGAGTTTGGGCCCATTTTTGAAGGAATTTCCGGCCGGCACCCCGGCCCCAGATGGCCTTGGCCTCCGTTAGGGGAAAGCCACGCCCTAACAGAGATGGCTGCCTTGATCATCCTTGCGGGCCGCACCGTTGCAATGTTCCTAGTCCGGAGCGCGGGCGTCTCAGCGGCCTCAGGATGTGCCTGCAGGCAGGATGCCCATGCTCCCGGGAGGGGCAACAGATGCACATTGCCTCCAATGCCCCAGGCCGGAACGATGATCATGGCGAAAATGGCCTTGAAATAATCGAAGGTTTTGGGCATACTCTCATTGCGACCCGGCCCCTGGGGCGTATGTGTCTCAATCGGGTTGACAAGGTGCGGCGGTACGCATACTAACCAGCTTCGCTATCGCTTCCGATCCCCTTTTGGCGGGGGTGCAAGGAAGGCAGCCGTGTTTGCGTGAACCTTTTGCGAAACGGTGGAAGGAAAGGCGAGAACCTTCTCGCATGGGGCCGGTTTTGCGAAGCGGAAAGGGACTGCGTGCGATCCGCCAATGGTTTTCCGCGCGGCGGAGCGGGTTCCGCGCATCGAGCCTCGCGTCAAGGAGTACAAACCTTTTCACTGTGCCCATTGTTAAGGAGTGTGAACCATGGCCAAAGATACTCTCGGATCAGCACTGGTGGTGGGCGGGGGAATCGCCGGTATGCAGGCCGCCCTGGACTTGGCTGATTCAGGATATTACGTCTACCTGCTGGAGCAGTCCTCCGCCATCGGAGGACTGATGGCCCAGCTCGACAAGACTTTTCCCACCAACGACTGTGCCATGTGAATCATCTCGCCCAAACTGGTCGAGGTCGGCCGGCACCTGAACATCGAAATTCTGACGAATACCCAGCTTGTGGAGGTCACGGGAGAGCCCGGACGGTTTTCAGCACGGGTCCACCAACAGCCCCGGTATGTGGATATTGCCAAGTGCACGAGCTGTGGTGAGTGCGCCAAAGTCTGCCCCGTGGAATTGCCCAATGAATATGACAGGGGACTCTCCACCAAGAAGGCAATCTACAAACAGTACGCCCAGGCGATCCCCGGCGCCTTTGCCATACAAAAAGCGGACAAGGCCCCCTGTCGTCTTGCGTGTCCCGCGGGGCTCAACGTGCAGGGGTATGTCCAGATGGTGGGGCAGGGCAAGTACAAAGAGGCACTGAAGATCATCATGCAGGATCTGCCGTTGCCCGGTGTTCTGGGAAGGATTTGCCCTCACGGCTGCGAGGAAGCGTGCCGGAGGTGCGAGGTGGATGCGCCGGTGGCCATCCGCAATCTCAAGCGTCTGGCCGCGGACATGTGCGACCCCCGGGATGTGGAAGTCCCCTGTGCCCCACGCAGGCAGGAGCGGGTCGCCATCGTTGGCTCGGGCCCTGCGGGGCTTTCGGCCGCCTATCACCTCGCCCGACGAGGTATTCTGTCCACCATCTTCGAGGCCCTGCCCCAGCCCGGTGGCATGCTGCGGGTAGGGATTCCGCCCCATCGGCTGCCCAGGGAGGTGTTGGACCGGGAAATAGAACTCATCACCAACTTGGGTGTGGAGATCAAGACAGGCAAGGCCCTGGGTTTGGGTCTTTCGCTTGACGATCTCTTCGTCCAGGGGTTCAAGGCGGTATACCTCGCCTTGGGCGCCCACAAGGGGTTCGAGCTGGGAATCCCCGGCGAGAAAGCCGAAGGGGTTTGCCAGGGAGTGGACTTCCTTAGGGAAGTCAACACCACGGGAAAGGTGAGCGTCGGGCGGAAGGTCGCAATCATAGGGGGAGGAAACGTAGCCATCGACGTGGCCCGTTGCGCGGCTCGGCTGGGAGCGGAGCAGGTCCATATCATTTACCGGCGCACCCGTGCCGAGATGCCCGCCTGGGAAGAAGAAATCGCCGCTGCGGAAGCCGAGGGAGTCGGAATCACCTATCTCGCGGCACCCCAGGAGGTTCTGACCCGAGAAGGAAGGGTGGCCGGGCTGCGCTGCATCCGCATGGAGCTGGGGGAGCCGGACTCTTCCGGCCGCAGGCGCCCCGTTCCCGTGCCGGGATCGGAATTCGATCTGGAAATCGATCAACTGATCCCGGCCATCGGCCAGCGACCCGACCTTTCCGCACTCGACCAGGCGGCCGGAGTCGAGTTCACGAAATGGGGCACCATTGAAGTGGATCCCGTCACCTATGCCACGGGCCGTGAAGGGGTGTTCAGCGGCGGCGATGTGCAGACCGGGCCGTGGATAGCCATCGGGGCCATTGCAGCAGGCAAAGAAGCGGCCGAATCCATCGAACGATACCTGGACGGGCGGGATTTGGCCGAGGGGCGGGAACCTCTGAAGAAGGAAGATCCCGTTTATCGGCCTATCCCTCAAGACGTGGTCCATACGGCCAGGGCCGAGATGCCGGAATTGCCCGTAGAGGAGCGGCAGTCCAATTTCAGGGAGGTGGAGCTGGGATTCGACGAACAAGCGGGCATGGATGAAGCCCACCGCTGCCTGAACTGCGGGTACTGCTCCGACTGTTTCCAGTGTGTGGAGGCCTGTGGGGCCCATGCCATCGACCACGGGCAGACCAAACAGGAGAGGGAAATTCCGGTCGGCGCGGTCGTTCTCTGCCCGGGAACCGACACCTTCGATCCATCGGCTTTTGAGCAGTTTTACCGCTACAAGAGCAGTGCCAACGTCGTGACGAGCATGGAGTTCGAGAGAATACTCAGCGCCTCGGGCCCCACCATGGGCCACTTGGTGCGGCCTTCGGACCACAAGGAGCCTGAAAAGATCGCCTGGCTCCAGTGCGTCGGCTCCAGGGACCTCAACCGCTGCGACAATGCCTACTGCTCGTCCGTGTGCTGCATGTACGCCATCAAGGAGGCGGTCATTGCCAAGGAGCATGCGGGAGGTGCGCTGGACTGCGCCGTGTTTTATATGGACATGAGAACGCACGGGAAGGACTTTGAACGCTTTTACAACAGGGCCGAGGAACAGGGCGTGCGCTTTGTACGCAGCCGGGTCCACACCATCACTCCGGTTCCCGGCAGCGATTGCCTGTCCGTTCGTTACGTACTGGACAGCGGCGAGACGGTCACCGAGCGCTTCGACATGATCGTTCTATCCGTAGGGCTCCAGACGCCTGCCGAGGTGAAGCGTCTGGCCGGACGTCTCGGCATAGAACTCACGCCGGGAGCCTTTGCCAGGACGAGTTCCTTCGACCCTGTAGCGAGCTCAAGGCCGGGTATTTTCGTGTGCGGCGCCTTCCAGGGGCCTCGGGACATACCTCAGGCGGTGGTCGACTCGGGAGCTGCCGCGGCCTCGGTGGGGGCCCTCTTGAGCCCGGCACGCAACACCCTGACCAAGATCAAAGAACTGGTGCCCGAAACCAACGTTGTGAACGAAAGGCCACGTGTGGGCGTGTTCGTGTGCCACTGCGGGATCAACATTTCCGGGGTAGTGGATGTGGCAGCGGTCAGGGACTATGCCGAAACCCTGCCTTACGTGGAATACTCCTGCACGAATCTTTACACCTGTTCCCAGGACACCCAGGACCAGATGGCACAGATCATCAAGGAAAAGAAGCTCAACCGGGTGGTGGTGGCGGCTTGCACCCCCAAGACCCATGAGCCGCTTTTCCAGGAAACACTCACCGCGGCGGGCCTGAACAAGTATCTGTTCGAGATGGCCAATATCCGCAACCACGACTCATGGGTCCACAAGGACAACCCGCAAGAGGCCACCCGCAAGGCCAAAGACCTCGTGCGCATGGCGGTGGGCAAGGTGGCCCTCACCGAACCCTTGCAGGAGGCGGAACTGGACATCACCGCCTCGGCCATGGTCATCGGTGGCGGCATTGCCGGTATGTCCGCGGCCTTGAGTTTGGCGCGGCAGGGCTACGAAACCCACCTTGTCGAAAAGAGCTCGCGGTTGGGAGGACAGGCCCTCAACCTTTTCCGCACAGCCACAGGGGAGAACGTACAGGAAAAACTCGCCGAGATGATGGCCGGGGTGGCGAATCAGCAGAATCTGCATGTCCATTTGAACACCACATTGACGGCGGTGGAAGGTTTTGTGGGCAACTTCGAGTCGACCCTGACCACCGGTGGCAAGGAAACGGTCGTCTCCCACGGGGTGGCGGTGATCGCCACGGGGGCGTCGCCCTACCAACCCAGCGAGTACGCCTACGGAACGGACGCGCGCATTTTGACCAGCCTCGAGTTGGACCGCAAATTCATGGAGAACGATCCGGATCTGGAAAAGGCCGAAACGGCCGTTTTCATCCAGTGTGTCGGGTCCCGGGAACCGGAACGGCCTTACTGTTCGCGCGTGTGCTGCACCCATTCGGTGGAGAGCGCCCTGGAACTCAAACGCCGGAAACCGGAGATGAATGTCTATATTCTCAACAGGGATCTGCGCACCTACGGGGAACGGGAGTATCTCTACAAAGAAGCCCGTGAGAGGGGGGTCATTTTCGTCAAGTTCGATCTGGAGAGCAGACCACAGGTGAACACGGAAGACGGGGCGGTCAAGGTGACTGTAACCGACCCCATGCTGGGTCGTGCCTTGGAAATAGAAACCGATATGCTCATACTCGCCACGGCGATCGTCCCCCAGCGGGATGAGACATTCGCGCAGTTATTCAAAGTGCCCCTGAACGAGGACGGCTTTTTCGTGGAAAAGCACGCCAAACTCGGTCCCTCGGAGTTCGCCACCGACGGGGTGTTTCTCTGCGGGATGGCTCACTATCCCAAGCCCATTGACGAATCCATCGCCCAGGGTCAGGCTGCCGCTTCCCGTGCCGCCACCCTCCTGTCCCGGTCCAAGATCTACACGTCAGGGACCGTTGCCGAGGTAGTGCCCACTATGTGCAGCTCCTGCGGCGTTTGCGTTTCCATCTGCCCCTATTCGGCTCCCTCTTTCATCGACAAAGACGCACGCTTTTTTGCTGGAAAGGCCCAGATCAACCCGGTTCTTTGTAAGGGCTGCGGGCTGTGCGTGGCGTCTTGCCGATCCGGGGCCATTCGGCTCAAGGGATTCGATAGCAACCAGATATTCGCTCAGATTTTTGCGATGCAGGAGGTCGTGGGAATCTGAGGACTTGTCCGGAGGGCCCGCCGCCCCTTTTTCTTGGGGCGGCGGGGTGTCACTTTAGGCACTCAGGATCTTCTTGGCAATTTCGTCGTTGGCGTCGCAAACATGCCAGATGCCGGTTTCCAGGGCGGTTTCCCGGTTGGCCGCATACAGGTCGGTGCGCGCTATCTGGTTGAGGGAAAACTTCCTGGCGCCGGCCATGAGCTGCTGGAGGCCGCAGGTCAGTTTGTCGGCAAGGGTCCAGAATGCGATGGCCCCGTAAGGAATGTTCTTCATCTCGTCTTTGCCCACCTTTTTCATCACGTCGAAATAGGAGGCGAAAATCTCGTCGGCGGTGGAGCCTATCTCCGAGACGGTCTTGGGGAGCTTGTCCCAATGGCCGCTGAGCTTTTCCCTTCTTTCCGGATGGAGGGCTCCTTCGATGTTGGAGCCCAGGAAGCCGGGAATCATGATGCCCCTGCCCATGCAAACCAGCTTGGTGTACGGGGCTCCCAGTGCGAGGGCCTTGAATATGTGGTCCTCCAGGGCCAATCCGCCGGCGAAGGACATGTCCACCACCTGCTGCTCCCTGGCGGCGAGCATGGCGGCATACTCGTGGGCTTTCGCATGGAGAAGGATGGAGGGGACCCCCCAGCTTTGCATCATGTTCCAGGGACTCATACCCGTGCCGCCGCCGGCGCCGTCTATGGTGAGAAGGTCCAGTTTGGCGTCGGTGGCGAACTTGATGGCCATGGCCAGCTCCTCCATGCCGTAAGAGCCGGTCTTGAGGGTGATGCGTTTGAATCCGATGCTGCGCAGGTAGTCGATGCTGCGCATGAAGTCTTCCCGGACCTGGGCCACGGTGTCCAGGTTGGTGCCTCCCAGGCGGCTGTGGCGGGCAAACGAATTGATCGCGCCCTGCTTGAAGGCTTCCTGCACCTCGGGCATAGAAGGATCCGGGTCCACCACGTATCCCCGGCTCTTGAGAAAAAGGGCGTATTCCAGGGTAGTGACCTGGATCTCGCCTCCGATGTCCTTGGCGCCCTGCCCCCACTTCAGTTCGATGATCACCTTGTCGGCGTACTTGTCAATCACGTATTCCGCCACCCCGTTGCGCGTATCCTCCACGTTGAGCTGTACGATGATGGCCCCGTAACCGTCGAAGTACCGAAGGTACCTGTCTATACGTCGGTCCAGTTCCGGAGACTTCGTGATCTTGCCCTTTCTCTCCGAGCCGCCGGCGATTTGCGATTCCCGATCCACCCCCACCACGTTTTCACCGATCACCACGGGAATTCCCAGCAGGGCCCCACCGATGGCGAAGGAGTCCCAGTACTTGGCAGCCACGAAGGTGGACCCGAGGGCCCCTGTCATGATGGGGATTCTCGCCTTGGTCTTCACTTCCCGGCCGAACTGGGTGGTGGTGTCCACGTTGGGAAAGATGCAGTCGTCCGCATCGGAGGAAAGACCCTGGGGCAGACCATGGGCGCCGTATGCATACCCCTGAATCCTCAGTGAGTTGTAAGAGACCCCCACGTGGGTGGTGTTGTTGGCACCGGCCGTGACGATTCCGTAATCTCTCGGATAGAGAAGCTTCCGGCCCTCAAGGCTGGAGAGCCAGGTTTCGCACTTGCCCATGCAATCGGCCCGGCACAGGGTGCACAGGCCCGATTCGGCAGGATTGCCCCGGTTGGTGGTTCCCAGTACGTCGTTGTTTTTTTGAAATCGCATCGCCGTTCCTTCCTTGACAGGTATCGGATCACGCGGTTTGGCGCCGTCCTATGGGTCAAACCCCAGGCCGGTGCGACCGCTTCTTTTGGGCAAAAAAAAATCCGCCCCCTCCCGTCTTCGGGAGGCCAGCGGACTTCATCGTCGCGCGAGCGATACGCCTTTGTATCACTCAAACTAAAGGGCTCTTTTAGAAAAACAGCAACGCTAATGTCAAGCGCTTTTATCAGGGGGGGGGGAGCGGCTTGCCGTACTGCGCGTCTGTCTCTTGTGGTTCTTTCCATGGCACACAGGATCTGCGGAAGCATGGGGAACCTGTCGATCATGCCGTCCGCGTTCAAGCCCGCGAACGCAGCAGACGGACGCACTCGGCTCTCCAGGCAGGCAACAAACCGAATTCCCGCCTCCTTGGCGCACAAGGCGTCCGAGGGCGAGTCTCCCACGTAAACGGTGTGGCCGGGATCGGCGCTGAAATCTTCCAGGATTCTGTCGAAAACCCTCGGATCGGGCTTGGAAAACCCACACGCTTCCTCATGGTAAAAAGCATCGAGCCTCGATCTGAGCGGATGGTCTTCCGCCATGAGGTGACGGCATTCGGCCCTTTTTCTGGCGGTCACCACCGCTAGGTGCCTTCCTTCGATCCGGAGCCGATCGAGGGTCCGCAGGTTTTCGTCGGGTATGGCGTCCAGTGCGCCCAGGGAAATGTAGCGCTCCATCTTGGGGCCGAGCCTTTCCATGAAGGCCGCCACACCCATACCCGGAAACCGAAGCGCCAGGGCCCTTTCCAGAGGCAACCCCCAGGTATGGCGGTGCAACTGCCTGGACATGGGGGGAAAACCCAGGTCCCCTGCGATTTCGTTTTCGAGACGGAAACACGCCTCCTCCGTAAGGCAGAGGGTGTCGTCAAAATCCAGTGCAATGAGCGTGATCATGACTCCGTGCATGCCCGACGTTGCAGGCCCACCTGGGGGGTCTCGACCCTTTGGGCCGGGATTTGTTCACAATGGGTCCCGACAGGAGGGGAGGCGGTTTCTTTTCAAGGGCCGTGAAGGGCCCTGCTTGCGTTGTGCCTTCCGGGGGGTGCCATGGGAGGGCGGAGTGAAGGTGACCGCCCCGCAGCTCGGTCGCAGCCGGCGACATACGACAAGCCGGTGGTGTGGATCATCAGCAACCGCATTGGCCGCGTGCCCTCCTGCGGCCCGAGCTCATGGAAAGGGGATGGCATGCGGTGGGTTTTCTAGAACCTACCCATGCGATCGAGGCCCTCCGGTGCTCCTTTATCGCACAATCCGTGGTCATTGTGGTCGATCTTCTCGATACGGACCCGACCCCTGACCAGTGGGAAGCCCTTGCGCGCTCAGGGGCTTGCACCGTGGCCCTTGGCGGCGCGGTGGCCCTCTCCACCGGCAGTGCGCTGGGAAAGTCAGGTGGACGGTCACGACGCGCCAACCCTACACCATAGGAGAGGTGGCCGCCAGGGTGGAGGCCCTGGCCGTGACCGAGGCCCTTTTCCCCAGGCCCTGACAAACTGCCTGCGCTACTGTTTGCCGCAGCATTTCTTGTACTTGAGGCCGCTTCCGCATGGGCAGGGGGAGTTTCTGCCCACTTTTTGAACAAGACGCAGAGACCCTTCCGGCCCCTTTGCTTCTTTCTTGGAATCGCGGTCCTCTTCCTGCTCTTCCTCATCGTCCCAATCGTCCTCATCGTCTTCCCAATCGTCGTCCTCATCCTCGTCGTCCTCATCCTCGTCGTCGAGCTGCTGCGTTAGCGTCTCGGCGCATTCGTTGACGGCATTGATGATACGGGACAGGGCTATAAAAAAAGCGGCAAGAAAGGCCGTTCCGAGGACAAGCAACGTACTGTGAAAAAGAGCCAGGGGAAACAAAAGGGAGACAATGTGACCCATGCCCACAAGAACGCAGACGGCTATGAGCAGCCCAAGCACCACAAAACCCACCACGATGAGCACCGCAAAAATCGCCATTTTCACCTCCTCAGGAGAACTATCCCATCAAACCGTCAGGACCTCAGGTCCACGAGCAAAGCAAGGTACAGATCGGCGGCCCGGCACACCTGCGCGAAGGAGACCGATTCGTCAGGGGTGTGGGCCATCTCCAGTTGACCCGCGCCCAGGATAACGGGTTTCATACCCGCACTCCAGAGCTTGTTGGCGTCCGAATGGCTCCGAAAAGCCTGGGGGGCCCAGGAAAGACCATAACGTGAAAAAACTGCTTTGAGGGTTTCCACCAACGCGCCCCTCTCCGGAAGCTCGTAACCCCCGTCGATGGTATTGACGCGAAGGGTTGCCGTCACGCCGGGGTGCCGGGTGCCTTGCCCGGCGAACAGCTCTTCGAGCTCGGTCACGATTTCTCCCACGGGCGCGGCCGGGGGCAGGTGGATATCCAGCCAGGCGGCACAGCGATCGGGAACCGCGAATCCCGAAGGAGAGCTGAACAGGTCCCGGATATTGTAGACAAGGTCGGATCTGGTTGTCTCCATGTGATGGGTCAACGCCGAAATGGCATGGAGCATGGCGTCAATGGGGCTTTCTTTCCTGTTTGCGAGGGATGCGTGCACCCGCCGCCCCACCATGGAGATCTGAAGCTCCAAATAACCGTAATGGCTCAGGCACGGGCGAAGATCCGTCGGTTCCCCGATGACGGCCCAGGGAAAGTGACATTCCTCCACCAGCCGCTGTGCCCCGTCTCCCTCCTCCTCTTCTCCCACCACCATGGCCAAAGCCGCGGCCGGCCGGGGTGGTCCCAGTTCCCACGCTGCCAGATACGCCTCGACCATGGCCGCGCAGTTTCCCTTCATATCCGCCGTGCCAAGGCCGGTCACCCTGTCGTTCTCTTCCTCAAAATCCATACGGTCCAGGTCGTGGGCCGCCACCGTGTCGAGATGGCCCACAAGGGCCATTTGGATGTCTGTCTCCGCCGGGGCAACCACCAGGTTGTAACGGCTGCCATCCAGAGGCTGGCGAATGACCGGGAGTCTCCTTCGGCGCAGGTGCCCGTGAAGATATTCCAGGATCTCCTCTTCCTTTCCAGAGGGACTGTAGATGTCAACGAGACGCTTGAAGAGTTTCTTGAGGCGGTCGGGCCGGATACCTGTGGATATGCTAGTCATCGGACTTGGCAGGAGATTTTCTCGTGGCTTTTTCGTGATTCTTCCTCCTGGCTGGTTGCCCATACGTCGCCAGGTTCAGACTGAGGTAGATGTGCGGCTGGGGATTTCCGAAGCCCATTTTGCGAAAAAAGTGCAGGGCCGGAAGGTTTTCAGCTTCGGTATCCACAAGGAGCATCCGCACACCACTTTTGACCATGAGGTCCAGAAAGCGGTTGAAAAGCTTCTCGCCCACTCCGAGTCTCTGAAATTTCGGGTTCACGCCGAGCCATATCAGGTGACCGTATTTCCAGGCTGAACGACTCTTGGTGATCGTGGTCCCCAGGGCGAACCCCACGGTTTCATCTGCCACTTCCGCGACGAGGCAAAACTCGGAATCGCCGTTGAAAAGCTCCACCACTTCGAATTCGTCCCAGGTACGGTACAGGTTGGGGGCCTTTCGGGCCGAGAAAAGGCGCTCGCCCAGGTGAAACACCGTGGCAAGATCATCTATATCCATTTCTCTGAGAAGAACGTTGGGGCGTTTCTTTTTCTTATCAAGACCTTTTTCGCCGTTCATCAGTATTGGAACGCTTTTCCTTCCTCAGACGCAAGGGAGGGTGCCGGTTCGTGGTAGGGAAATGACCGGTCCCGACGGCTCTTCGCTTCGACGACGCCGGGACGAAAGGATCGTTTCGACGCGGCAAGCACGCTGGGATCTTGGGCAAGGAAAAGGGTCTGTGGCCTTGCCCACCCCCTGCGCCGGTGTTTGCCGGGATGGCAGGGGATGGACCGCGCTTGGCAGTTACCTGGTCGTGACCACCGGGCACGGGGCTTCGAGAATGACGTACTGTGCCGTGGAGCCGAACACGAGCTTGCCCACCTTCGAGGTGCGCTCCACGCCGAGGACGATTTCGTCCACGTCGTTTTCCTTGGCGAATTTGACAATATCCTCCCCCGCGTGCAGGCCGCGGACCAAAAGGTGTGTCTCGCACGTGATTGCCGCCTCATCGAAAAAGCCCTGGGCGTATTCCAACCCCCGTTTGCCTTTCGTGATCTCCTCCAGCTCCTTATCGGGACTCCCTCCTCCGGGCAGGGATGTCACCACGTAAACGGTGGCATTGATGGCTTTGGCGTGTTTCTTTGCCAGTTTCAAGGCCTTGTCGGCCGCATTGGAACCGTCGTAACCCACAAGGATTTTCATTTTTCCCCCTTTCGTGTGCAGCAAGGTGCCGCCCTCTCGCTTCCAGTGTGCCGTCTTTTTGGGGGTCACGTTGCGTCGCCTCCGCTCGCTCCGTGACGTCCCAACGTGCCGTTGCTCGTATTGTTTGCAGTAGCTTAGACGAATCTTCTCGATTTGGCAACATTTCAAAAGCGCTCCGGAAATCCCGGTCGCGGCGGGACCCTTCGCAGGGCCGGGGACCTCTCCAAAATGCCTTTTGAAAAGCCCTGCCCTCCTGCACATTGAAGGGGAAAAGCCTTTACTTAAATATTACATTGACATTGACATTTAGGGGGGTGTATGAAGAACACGTGTGATCATAACTTCGGCCACGAGAGGACGGCAGGTCACGCGTTCGGCCGTCGCGGACTTTTGGCGGTAAGAGCGTGTCTGAAAATTCCTTGTACGGATGCCGGGGCTGCTTGGAGCCGGGGCGGGCGGCAATTTTCTCTGCAATCGGTCGGATTGCAGAGAAAACCGCCGCCCTGCCTCGGCGGGGAAAGCGGACGGAATCTTCAGACACGCCCTTAGGGCTCGCGCAAGAATAACTTCCCATTTTATTGGGCCGATCCATCACGCATGGCAGCGTGGCTCGTCGGTTAAATGGCCCGCCATGCGCGTGCCTCGACGCCTGAAAACGGAAATTTATTCTCACGCGAGCCCTAAGGGGCGACCGGGCAGGGAGAGGCAAACATGCTTTCGGAACTTACGGAGAAACAGAGCCATTTTTTGGCTTACCTGGAAAAGGAACTCGCCCGCAGGAAAAAGGCGCCCAGCCTTCGGCGGGCTGCGGAAGCCTTTGGTGTGAGCCACTCGGCGATTCTACAGCTCATGAGGTCTCTGGAGGAAAAGGGCTATGTGAAAAGGCAAGGGCGCTACAGCCGCACGATTCTCCTGTTGAACCGGGCGGGGGAGGCGGCTGCGGTGCAACGGTGGCGGGAAATCCCCGTCATCGGCCGCATCACCGCGGGCCTTCCCATGTACGCCCAGCAGGAATGGGACGGCACCTTGGTGGTGGATGCCGCCTTTTTCAGGGGTTTGAACCTGTTTGCCCTTCGTGTCAAAGGCGATTCCATGCTGGGGGCCGGCATACTGCACGACGACCTGGTCATCTGTCAGCCGCGCCAGTATGCCGAAAACGGCGAGATCGTGGTGGCGCTCATCGGCGAGGAGGAAGCCACGGTCAAGCGTTTCTTCCTGCACAGGAATCGGATGGAGCTGCGTCCGGAAAACCCGCAGTACCAGCCTTTGTTTTACCCCTTCGACCAAGTCCTGATTCAGGGCAAGGTGGTGGGTCTGCAACGGGGGCCGGAAGGCATGGAAAGGGTGTGATGAGGTGGCGCTTCAAACGACCAAAACCGGGCAAGGTGCCGCCTGTCTCCGGATCGGCACCGGCGGCTATTCTTACACGGAGTGGGTCGAGGTCGGTTTTTACCCCCCCGGCATACAGGCGGGCAAGATGCTGCCCTTTTACGCGGAGCATTTCGGCATCACCGAGCTCAATCAAACCTGGTACCAGATGCCGGCGGTGGAGGCCATGGAACGGCGCCGCCTCCAGGTCCCGGAGGACTTCCTGTTCATCGCCAAGCTGGTCCGGGGCCTCAGCGATGAGGGGAATCCGTCGGGATGGCGTCGACTGGTGGACCAGTACCGGGAGGGCATCGCACCCCTGGCGCAGGCCCATCAGCTCGGGGCGGTGCTGGCACAGTTCCCCCTGTCTTTCGATCGTTCGCCGAAAAACCGCTCTTACCTTGCCGCACTCCTCGATGCCCTTTACGGGCTTCCCTTGGCCGTGGAGTTTCGTCATGGCTCCTGGGCCCAAGACAGGGTCTTTGCGGAACTGTCAAAACGCCGGGTCGCGCTGGTGGCGGTGGACCAGCCCCCCTTGCCGGATTTTTTCCCCGCCCTGGATGTCGTGACCGCTCCCGACTTTTTCTACGTGCGTTTCTACGGCCGCAGCCGGAAAGGGTGGCATTCGGATCATTCTCAAAAGCAGTTCGACTACGATTACTCCCGTGAGGAGCTTTCCCGGTGGGCCGAAGAAAAAATTCCCAGGATGGCCGCCCAGGCCGAGCGGGGGTTTCTTCTTTTCATCAACCACGTCCGGGGCCAGGCCCCCAAGAACGCCCGCATGCTGATCGAACTCTTGCAGTAAGGAAATGGACCGCGCCATCATACACCTCAATGTCGCCGATTTTGCAGTGGCCGTGGAAAGCGTGGTCGATATGCGGCTCCGGAAGCGTCCCGTCATCATCGCGCCCCATGGGGCCGTGCGCGCCGTGGTCTATGACATGAGTGAGGAGGCCTACCAGGCGGGCGTGCGCAAAGGAATGGCCCTGGGCCGGGCCCTGCGGTTGTGCCGTGACGCGACGGTGTTATCGCCCCATCCTGATCGTTATGAACGGGCCATGCAAGAATTTTTCCGGCGCACGCGGCTGTACTCCCCCATTATCGAGGTGGCCGAGGGCGACGGACACCTTTTCCTGGACGCCACCGGCACGCAAAGGCTCTTCGGCCCGGCTCCCGATGTGGCTTGGCGCATCCGCAAAACCGTCAAGAGCGACCTCCAACTGGAGCCCATTTGGTCCGTGGCGCCCAACAAGCTGGTGGCAAAAGTCGCCACGCGTCTTGTCAAACCCACCGGCGAGTATATCGTGGAACCTGGGGAAGAAGAGGAACTGCTCTATCCCTTGCCCATGCGTTTCATCCCCGGCGTCGAAGCGGGGGATCTGTTTCTGCTAAAAGAATTCAACCTGACTCGTGTCTGCCACGTGCGGGACCTTTCCCTGGAGCAGTTGGAGGTGGTTTTGGGGTCCCGGGCCCGAACCCTGTACGAGGCGGTGCGGGGGATCGACCGCTCCCCGGTTCTTCCCGTTGGGCAAGAGCGGCCGAAGGCGAAGGCAGAGCACACTTTCAGCGATGACACCAACGAAACAGCCGTGGTGGAAGGGAATTTGTACCGGCTGGTCGAGCGTGTGGGAGGGCAGTTGCGGCAGCGGCGTTTGGCCGCAAGACGCGTTGGAATTACCCTGGACCACTCCGACGGTGTACGCATCGTGCGTCAGGCCACCGCCGCCGGCGCCACGGCCGATGACCGGACACTCTTTGACCTGGCAAGGCGTGCCTTGAACCGGGCCTGGAAGCGTCGCGTGCGCATACGCCACATGGGCCTTGTCTGCGACCGGCTCACGTTTCCCCCGGCCCAGCTCGAGCTGTTCCCGACCGATGCCGATGAAAACCGCCGCCGCAATGCCCTTGCCACTGTCATGGACCGGATCAGGGCCCGCTTCGGTCCCGAAGCGATCCGGGTGGGGCGAACCCTGGCTTAGGAGCAATACCTGTGACGGAACAGCCCAGCCCTGAAGAATGAACGTCCAACATTCAACATCGAACGCCCAACATCGAATGACAAACAGATTTTCAACATTGAACATTCAGCGGCTTTCCGTGGTTCCTTTCAGCCGTCTTGACGCACGTAGCAGAAACCTTTGATGTCTCACCTTTCTCGATTAATGGTTCGCACCGAGTCTTGGAATCGGCGATGTTCCAGCCCCCTGGCTTGGTTCTTTCTCTTTCAAATTCAACGTTCGATGTCGATTCCTGGTGAGTCTCCGCGCACTCCATGGCGCGCAGAAATAAGTTGGCGCTTATGCCCCCCTCCTCCACACTATCCATTTTCAGACACGTTCTTAGGAGCTTGCCCTAATAGATCATGGATGGAATGATGGTTCCTCTCACGGTGCGATCCCATTATTCGTTGATGTGGGGCACCAGCTCGGTGGAAGCCGTTTGCCGGGCCGCCAGGCAGCGGGGTTTCACGAGCCTCGCCCTCACGGACACCGACAACCTCTACGGCCTGTGGCCTTTTCTCAATGCGTGCGAAAGGCAGGGACTGCGGCCCATCGTGGGGGCGGAAATCACCGACCGCGCAACGGACCGCCGTGCCGTCTGTCTGGTGGAAAACGATACGGGCTACAAGAACCTGTGCCGCCTGCTCACCCGCCGCCATTGTGACGCTTCCTTCTCTTTGGAGAGCGCCCTTCCCGAGTACGGAGCCGGCTTGGTAGTGCTCACACAGAATCCCCGATGGCTTTTGCGCTGGAACGAGGCGGGGATCTGCGTGGCAGGTGCCATGCCGCGCAAGCCGACCGGGGCGAGTCACCCAGTGCGGGAAACGACGCGTCGTCTCGGCCTGCCCCTGGCGGCCACGCCGGGAAGCTTTTTCCTTCGGCCCCAGGACCACGCGCTGCATCGTCTTGTGCGGGCCGTTCATGGAAACACCTCTCTGTCGCGGTTGGGTCCTGGCGACACGGCGCCGCCCGACGCCTGGCTTGCATCGGTGGAAGAATACCGGAAACGTTTTTCCGTTTGTCCCGAGGCCCTTGCGGCTACCTGCAAACTGGCCGAGCGTCTGACCTTCAGGGGGCCCCGCCGCCGGACGGTATTGCCACCCTGGGACGACCCCAGGGGAGTGGATGCGGGACAGCTCTTGCGGGCCGCGGCCTACAAAGGAGCCCGTGGACGCTACGGAGACGATCTCTCTGAGACAGCGGTCAGACGCCTGGAATACGAATTGGGAGTCATCATCGCAAAGGGGTTTGCCCCCTATTTCCTCGTGGTGCAGCAAATCGTGCGCAAGAGCCCCCGGATCTGCGGGAGGGGGAGCGGGGCGGCTTCCCTGGTGGCGTATTGCATGGGTATCACCAATGTCTGTCCCATCAAGCACGACCTGTATTTCGAACGGTTTCTCAACCCAGGGCGCACCGATCCGCCTGACATCGACGTGGATTTTGCGTGGGACGAACGGGATGCCATCCTGGAGGCCGTACTTTCCCAGTATGTCGGCCATGGGGCCATGGTCTGCAACCACGTTCTCTTTCAGCCGCGCATGGCCGTCCGGGAAGTGGCAAAGGTCTTCGGTCTCACCGAACGCGAAATCGGGCAGGTGTCACGGCGTCTTCCCTGGTTGTGGCGCCACGAGGCGCCCGAACAGGACCTGTTGGAGCGGCTCAAAGAGCTTCCCGAGATGCGTTGCCTCGACTTTCCCCATCCATGGCCCCAGGTCCTGGCCCTGGCCCAGAGGATCATGGGGCTGCCGCGCCACCTTTCCGTGCACCCGGGGGGCCTCGTCATCACGCCGGAGCCCATCGACACGTACGTGCCGGTGGAGCGGGCCGCCAAGGGGGTGCCTGTCATCCAGTGGGAGAAAGACGGGGCCGAGGAGGGGGGGCTTGTCAAGATCGACCTTCTGGGCAATCGCAGCCTGGGGGTGATACGCGATGCCATCGCCGATGTTCGGGCCCAGGGAGAGCCCTTCGACGAAAACCGATGGGAGCCCGAAGAGGACGCTGCCACCCGGAAAGCCCTGGCCCGGGGACAGACCATGGGCTGCTTCTACATCGAAAGTCCGGCCATGAGACTCCTGCAGAAGAAAACGGGGGCCGGAGACTTTGCCCACCTTGTGGTGCACAGCAGCATCATCCGTCCCGCGGCCAACGAGTTCATCAGGGAATATGTCCGTCGGCTCAAGGGTGCGGCCTGGGATCCCATCCATCCCCTCCTTGCTGACGTGCTGGAAGAGACTCTCGGGATCATGGTGTTTCAAGAAGACGTCTCCAAGGTGGCCGTGGTGCTGGCCGGATTTTCCCATGGCGAGGCAGACGGGCTGCGCAAGGTGCTGTCCAAGAAAGACCGTGTTCGGCATCTTCGCGATTACCGGGAGCGCTTCCTTGCCGGTGCCCGGGCAAGGGGGGTGGGGGACTCCCAGATCCAGGCTGTGTGGGACATGATCATGAGCTTCAGCGGGTATTCGTTCTGCAAACCCCACAGCGCCAGCTACGCCCGTGTGTCCTTTCAGGCGGCCTATCTCAAGGTCCATCACCCCGCAGCCTTCATGGCAGCGGTGATCAGCAACCAGGGGGGGTTTTACAGCACCTTTGCCTACGTTTCCGAGGCACGACGTACGGGTCTGGAAATTCTGCCCCCCGATGTGAACCACAGCCCCGTGCGCTGGACGGGCCGGGGACGGCAGATTCGCGTGGGGCTCTTGTCTGTCAAGGGGCTTGGGGAAGACACCCGGCAGCGGATCGTGGCCCTGCGGCAGAAGGGCCCTTACCGGGGTCTGCAGGACTTCCTGGACCGCGTGCGGCCCGATGGGGAAGAGGCCCGTGCCCTCATCCACTGCGGGGCCTGCGACGGGCTTTCCCCAGGCACCGAGCGCACGACCCTTTTGTGGGAGCTTGCCCGGTGGCGAAAGGACCGACTGCACAACAAGGCCCCGTGCCTTTTCGGCAAAAGGCCCCTTCCCTGCGGGCCCCGGTTTCCCCGTGAAGACCAGCGGGAGCGGCTTCGGCGGCAGTTCTCCGTTCTAAGTTTCCTTTGTGACCGCCATCCCATGGTTTTGTACGCAAAGGCTCTGGAGGCAATGGGAACGGTCAAGGCCGCAATGCTCCCCCGGCTCGTGGGCAGGCGCGTTCGCTTTGCCGGCTGGCTGATCACCGGGAAGGTGGTGCGCACCAAGGGGGGCGAGCCCATGGAGTTTCTCACCTTCGAGGACGAAACGGAGATCGTGGAGACGACTTTTTTCCCCCAGGCCTACCGACGCTTTTGTGCGATCCTCGACTGGGGCCGTCCTTATCTTCTCTACGGCAAGGTGGAACAGGATTTCGGCGCCGTGACCCTGACGGTGGACGGTGTGGAACCCCTCAGAGCAGACTGTCCCGTTCGGCCCTGAGCCTGCGCCGCAGTTTGGCCAGCGCGCTGCTTTCGATCTGGCGGATGCGTTCCCGCGTCACACCGAAGTGTTCACCCACCTGCTCCAGGGTGTGTTCCGCTTCCTGGCCGATTCCGAACCGCTTGCGCAGTATCACCTCCTCACGGGGGGTGAGAGTCCCCAGGAGCTTCCAGACGTGTTCGGTCATGTTCCTGTGTATCGACTGCTCCTCCGGTGAAACCGCGGATCCGTCTCCGATCAGGTTTTCAATCCGCGAATCCCCGTCTCCCACAGGGGCCTCCAGGGAAAGGTGCCTTCTTGCCGCCACCTCCATGAATGCATTCACTTTGTCCAAAGAGACATCCATTTCCATGGCCAACTCCTGGGCCGTGGGCTTTCTCTCCATCTGTCGGGAAAGGTCCTCCGTTGCCCGTCCCAACCTGTGGAGGGCCCCGGATACGTAACCGGGAACGCGCACGGGTCGTGATTGCTCTTGGACCGCCTTCATGATCGCCTGGCGAATCCACCAGATGGCGTAGGTGCCGAACCGGTGGCCCCGATGGTGGTCGAATTTGTGCACGGCCCTGATCAGGCCAAGGCTCCCCTCCTGGACCAAGTCCATGAGATGCAGCCCCCGGTTGGCGAACTTCTTGGCAACGCTGATCACCAGGCGAAGATTCGCCTCCACGAACCTTCGTTTTGCCTCCCGCGCTGCGCAATGGGCCTTGAGGAGCTGTGACAGGTCTTTTCTCAACTCTGTAATGGTCTTGCCGGATTGCCGCCCCATCCAGAGGACTTCGTGCATGCCCCCGTCTTCCTTCACGCACCCCTGGGGGTTGTTTTCGCTGAGCGCCATGCGTTCGACGGACTCCCGAATCGAATCGGCCGCCGCCTCGATTTGCTGATCCGTGAGCTCCATGTCCCGCACGAGGTCGTGCATCTGTTGAACGAGGCTGTCTTCCGTCTCCTCGATCTCCTGGCTCCCCTTCCCACCGTTCTTTGGGGCCCCGAGCCTCTGCTTCATGGAGCACAGGCCTTGCATGGTTTGCTTGAAACGGATGAGTCGGTCTTCTTGGATGCCTCTGAAACACGGCTCCACGAGGGGAAAACATTCCCACAGGATCTGGGCAATCTTGGCCTCACTGGCTTCGATCACCTCAGAAAGACGCACCTCCTCCTGGCGACTGAGCATCGAGAAACGACCCATCTCCTGAAAGTAGAGGCCGCAAGCATCCGGTTCACGTCGCTCTTCGTAAAGCGCCTCCCCGTCTTCGTGGCAACCCAACGTCGCTCCTTCGGACGGACAGGCTGCGGCACAGGCGCCGCATCCCTTACAGAGCGCCTCATTGACCTCGGCGCTGTATGGCGACACCACGTCGACCGCCTTGGCCCCTTCGCGCAAAAGGATCTCCACCATCGCCCGAGCGGTCGACAGAACCGGGACCCCGAAAAGCTCGGATAATTCCGCCGTGAAGGCAGTATCGACGTCCGGCCCTGAAAGAAAGCCGGCCGCCGTGCAGCCATAGAATACGGTGGAGGGGCGGCTTTCAATGAGGGTGCGCGCGGCGGTGCGCGCGTTTGCCTTGTAGCCCGGCAGATCCGCCCGGGTCAGCAGGCCCGGCCCGCGCACCACCCTGGCTACCGTGACAGCGATCGGGAAGGGCGCCAACTGGGCGATTTCCGGCTCCATCGTCGTGTTGTTGGCGGGGACGATGATGCCGATGCGTTTGGGTTGTCCGGCCATGTCACTCGAATCCGAACAGCGCCGCCGGGTTGTCGACAAGGACACGCCGTCGCGTCGCCTCGTCATCGATCCAGCGGCAGAGGCAGTTGTAAAGTGCGACGGTATCCGTGCGGTCGGCGAATGAAAGATGCGGATGGTCGGACCCCCAGATCAGCCGCTCCGGGCAGGCGCCGGCCAACGCCCGGAAGAATGGCTCGGCATCGGCATAGTCGGGAAGCGTCGAAAACCGGTAGAGGCCGGTCAGCTTGATCCAGCAGCGGCCTGTTTCGGTCAGTCGAAGGATCTCGCGGAACAGCGGTTGCTCCGTCCCTTCGGAGGCGTTCACCATGCCTATGTGGCAAAGGATGTAGTCAACCGTCAACTCGCGCATGACAGGCAGGAGGCGCTCGGTCAGCCAACCCGGACAAAGAAACTCGATGCA
>ENA-OSEO01000839-OSEO01000839.1-sediment-metagenome-genome-assembly--contig:-NODE-839-length-67857-cov-5.621880_pt1 | contig 67857 bp, 63 predicted proteins | sample MGYA00237883_ERZ534232 | MGnify/ENA metagenome assembly ERZ534232
GTCTGGAAGTTCAACTTTCAACAATATCTCAGAATCTTCGGAAGGATGGAATTATCCCTAAAGTTTCATATACCTATTGGGCACCGGAAACGAAACCTCTAGGGCAGGGTGGGAATATGCATGTTGCTTTCTCCTTTGCAGCTCAAGCCGCGTTGGTAGAGGTTAACACCATTACAGGTGAGGTGAAAGTACCGGAGGTCATCGTAGCAAATGATGTGGGTTTTGCGATTAATCCATTAGGACTGAAGGGCCAGGTGGAAGGTGGTATTGTCATGGGTATCGGCCATGCATTGGTTGAAGATTTTATCCTGGATGAGGGAAGGGTCATTACCGATCGTCTGGCGAAATATCGTGTGCCTTCAATTTATTACACACCAGAAATCACATCCTTTATCGTTGAGCATCCAACAGCAGATGGACCTTATGGCGCAAAAGGAATTGGTGAGATTTGCTTAATCCCAACCATACCCGCCATTACCAATGCGATCTATAATGCAATCGGTGTTCGGGTAGATAAATTACCCGTTGATCAGGAAAAAATTGTAACCGAACTTCAAAAGCAACAACTATTCGCATAAGAATTCAAAAATTAAAATTTTAAACAGAAGATGGTTAGTTGTCTTCTGTTTTTTATTTCGACCAAACGGTATTACTAAAAAACTGAAATGTACATAACAATTAGAAAAATTGTGATAATTTTCACATGACAAATTATTCTTTCTGAAGTATAAACAATTAGGTTTTTCAACCCCAGATCAAAAAAAGGAGGAACTCTATGTGGCATGTCATCATCCTGGTGGGGATTATATTTTGTGCTTATCAAGCTGTTCGAGATAAAAGATTATTGGTGTCTGCAATATGGCTGGCGGGTACCAGCGCGCTGGTATCCATCATGATGTATTTGTTAGGTGCTTATCAAATTGCTGTTATTGAATTAAGTGTTGGGTCCGGTCTTGTGACAGTGCTCTTTGTTTTTGCTATTAATATCGCTGGTGATGAACCGATCCCTAATTTATCATTTATTCCAAAATGGCTAGCAAGGATATTTACAGTTGCTGCTATTGTACTGATTGGTTGGCAATTACTACCTTTATTGAATTTTCCGATCAATTTAAATCAGGATGCAGGATTTCAACAATTAGTTTGGGAAAATCGAAAAGCTGATTTGTATCTACAGGTTGTGATGATTTTTGCTGGCGTGATCAGCATGTTACGACTCTTAACCGACGAGTATCAAATCAGAATTCTTCACAAGGAGGTTCAAGAATGAATATCAGTACCTCAATGGTTGTCTTAATCGCAGTAATTGGGTTATTTGGTATTGGATTGTATTGTTTGCTCATAACCCGTAATTTGATCCGGGTATTGGTTGGTTTGCAAATTATGGTAAAAGGCGCGATGTTGGTTTTAGTGTTTGCCGGCCAGAGTCAGGGTCAGCCCAGTCTTGGTCAAAGCATGGCATTAACTGTGATCGTTGCCGATACTATCGTGGCTGTTGTTGGTTTAGCGTTAGCTGTCCAGGTGAAGCGAAGTGTCGGTACCCTGGATATCGCAGACATTTCTAAGTTGAAGAGGTGAAATGATGTTGCAATTAGAACCTCTGGTCTTGATAACAATTTTTGTGCCCTGGATTGGGGCGTTGATTGTCTGGTTGGTTGGCGACAAACATGATAAAGTTCAGCACTTATTTTCTGTTGTTTTTTCTGTTACAGCGGCCATTTCTTCGATTGCGATGTTGTGGGTTTATAAAACAGGGACAGTTTTGTCTTTTTCAATGGGCAGTACTTATGGCGATTTTACTTTTATCACCGATGGATTAGGGCTATTCCTGTCGATTGTGGCAACTGTTATTGGTACTCTGGCAATAATTTTTTCTGTCGACTATATGCATGGTTCTGCTCAATTAGGAAGATATTATTCATTTGTTCTTTTCTTTATCGGTGCTATGGTTGGGCTGGTATTGACCAGTAATCTTTTGTTGATGTTCATTTTTTGGGAGATAACAGCGTTGTGCTCTTACGCTTTGATCTCTTTTTATAATGATGATCCTAAAGCAGTTGCGGGTGGTATGAAGGCACTGATTATGACGCAAGTAGGAGGCCTGGGTTTGTTGCTGGCTGCAGCCTTATTGTTTGTCTACACTGGTAACTTTGATATTAACATCTTCATCTCAAATCCCACTCTCTTGCCCATTAATATCCTGGCGATCATGGCATTTGGAATGTTGATCGCGGCAGCTGCCAAATCTGCACAATTTCCATTCCATACCTGGCTTCCCGACGCCATGGAAGCCCCTTCTCCAATCAGTGCTTTAATTCATGCAGCCACCATGGTGAATGCTGGTGTATATCTGTTGGCAAGGTTCTATCCGGCATTTAAAGATGTTCCTGGATGGACCATTTCGGTCATGGTTGTTGGCATGTTATCAGCACTCATGGCTGCGCTGATGGCCCTGGTTGCGAATGATCTCAAACGTGTGTTGGCTTACTCGACCGTCAGTCAATTAGGGTATATGGTCTATGCGGTAGGAGCAGGTGGCATTCTGGCTTCACAATTTCACCTTTTAAGCCACAGTGTCTTTAAAGCGTTACTATTCCTTGCTGCTGGTGCAGTCATCCATTCTGTTGGAACCAGAGATATGCGAGAAATGGGTGGCCTGGGGAAAGAATTACCTTTTACGAGGACAGTATTTATTATTGGATCGCTTGCCCTGGCTGGAATACCGATTTTCAATGGTTTTTGGAGTAAGGAATTAATTCTTGAGACGGGTTTAGAACATGGAAATCCGGTCTGGATTTATGTAGTTATGCTCATTGTGGCAGGTCTCACAGCGCTGTATACAACCCGCTGTGTGTGGATGGTTTTTTATGGTGAAAAGAAACTGGAACGTCCTATTCATCCGGTTGGAAGGAATATGAAAATTGCCTTAATTCCTCTAGCGATCGGTGCCTTTTCCACCTGGATATTAATTGAACCATTTTCAAAAATGATGAGCTCTTCGCTTCCAGTTCATCTCATCCAGGAAGTTAACTTAACCGAATTATTTAATCAAGTTATTTTTGCCCCTGCAACCTGGATAGCTCTGGCGATTATTGCTCTTGGAATTATGATCTGGTTTGGCAGGGGAGCCTTAAATGGTATTAAGCAAATACTGAAACCAATTGCAGGAATGGCAGAAGCGAGTTTTGGGTTCGAAAAAATTAATAAATTTATAGTGGGTTCGACACAGGATCTGGGTGAGGGATTAAGAATTACCCAAACCGGAAAACTAAATTGGAATGTTTTCTATATTTTGGTTGCACTGGTTGTCGTATTTGCTGTATTGATGATTGGAGCATAACATGGATGTGAATACAGCATTTACCTGGTTGCTAATACTTCCGATGATTTCTTCCGCAGGTATATATTTGGTTGGAAGGTTATATTCTCGAAGCTTAAAGAATGAAAAAAGAATCAACCCGGCAAGATGGTTAGCCTTATTGGCACTTCTGGTCACAGGGGTTTTCCTGTATTTTGTTATCGCGAATGTCTTTTCTACCGGACAAACGCATTACCAGAATTTTGGAGAAGTCTGGTTCCGTTTTGATGGGATCAGTATGGTGTTATCTCTTCTGGTCCTGGTATTGGGAATATTGGTGACAATCTATTCTTTTACTTATATGGGGAAAGAATCTGGTGAGGAAAAATTCTACGCCCTGTTCGTCATGATGATCGGCGCAATCAATGGTTTAGGATGTGCGTTGGATCTATTCAATTTATGGGTATGGTTTGAAGTCATGACCATCAGTTCGATTGTTCTGGTTGCATTTTACAAAGACCAGGCTGCTTCATTAGAGGCCGGGGTTAAGTATCTTATACAAAGTGCAACTGGATCTGTGATGGTTGTGATCGGCATAGCGCTCATTTTCCTTGAAACTGGAACGCTCAACATAGAAATGCTAAGGATGTCCATCAATTCTTCTTCACCGTTTTTAATCATCGGTGGCGCATTAATGGTAATTGGTTTTGGTGTCAAGATTGCCATGGTTCCATTACATACCTGGTTGCCGGATGCACATTCACAGGCACCCAGTGGTATCAGTGCAATGCTTTCTGGTGTTGTTATTGAGGTTGGTCTGATTGCTTTATTACGAGCTTTAGGTGGAATTGCTTTGAGTGGAGGCAGATGGGGGTATTTATTAATCGGATTTGGCGTGTTAAATATGCTTGTTGGCAACTTGCTGGCATTACGACAGAAGGATGTAAAACGCATGCTGGCTTACTCCAGTTTGAGTCATGTTGGTTACATGCTTTTAGGTTTTGGTGTTCTCATTTCCTTGAATGGACTCCTGGCTGGGGTTGGTGCAATTTTCCATCTGATAACACATGGTTTGATGAAAAGTCTCGCATTTTTGGCTGCAGGTGTATTTTTATATAACTTCTATATCTCAAAAGGAAGTCATAAAACTCTGGTTTTGGATGACCTGAATGGTGCATCAAAGAAATATCCATTTACTGCGTTTGCGTTTTCAATTGCGCTTCTCTCATTAGGTGGTTTACCACCTCTGGCTGGATTTATGTCGAAGTGGCAATTATTGGCAGGCGTAGCACAAACGCAAAACACAGCCATGATCATTCTGGTTATTTTTGCCGGATTGATGAGTGTGCTCTCATTAGGATATTATGCACCTTTGGTAAATCGAATGTATCGTAAACAACCAGCCGATGTCGTGATGGAGGGTGAACCGGTTTCTGTCTGGATGTATATTCCCATGGCATTGTTAACCTTTGCGGTTGTCGTTTTGGGTTTTGTTCCCTCCATTTTGTATTGGTTGACCGGGCCTGCTGGATATAGTTTATTTATTTTCTTTGGCCAATAAAGGAGTTTTGATGGAAATTATACTAACACCTCCTCTCGCTTTTTTGATCTATGTGCCCTTTGTTATTGCTTTGTTATTGTTTGGAAAGGGGATGGCTGGCACATCAAAAAAATCAAAAATGAAAGAAACCATTTATGCCAGTGGCGAGGAAGCATCCACGAATCCAGCTGCACCAGGGTACCGGCCATTTTTTCTGATCGCCTTCTTCTTCGCTGTATTACATCTCGGCATGTTAATTATTGGTTCAGGTACTTTCACTTTTTCATCCGTTCCTTTTTTGCTTGGGCTAATGGTATCTCTGATTGCTTTATTGTTAGGGTAGAAAGGAATATTTAATGAATACTGACTCGGAAAATTTTTACACTCAAATCGTAAACAAACTAAAAAATTGGGCAAGGATCAACTCTCCCTGGGTAATTCATTTTAATAGTGGTTCATGTAATGGATGTGACATCGAAATTTTAGCGACATTAACCCCTCGCTATGATGTAGAACGATTAGGAATAAAGTTAATCGGAAGTCCACGCCATGCGGATGTACTGATTGCTACCGGACCTGTTACCTTACAGGCTTTGGATCGTTTAATCCGGGTATATGAACAAATGCCAGATCCTAAATATGTAATAGCAGTCGGTTCCTGTGCTTTATCCGGTGGTGTTTTTGATGGCTGTTACAGTGTAATAGGTGACCTGAACAAGGTTATTCCAGTTGATGTTTACATTCCTGGTTGCCCTCCCAGACCTGAGGCAATTATATATGGGGTTGTTCAACTATTAGATAGCTTAAGAAAAGGGACAAAGCCATCAAAATTCATTGTCCCCAATGATATTCCAGATTTTATATTGAAGGAGAAAATCAATGGAAACGATTAAATTTTTAGAATCTGGAAAATTAATCCTGGAGAAATGGATTGAATCATCTCAAACACCTGACGAAAATCGCCTGGATATCTGGATTTCAGCAAATAACTTGAAATCTGTTGTACAGAGTCTGGTTGAAAATCACTGGGGTTATCTGGTAACGATCACTGGATTAGATATTCCCGCGGTATATGATCAGGATAATGTTGAAATTCAACCTGGTCAATTAGAAGCGTTATACCACTTTGCCAATGATGCAGCGATCATAACCATCCGAGTTAAGGTGCCTTACAGTAAACCACAAATCGATTCGATCTGTGACCTTATTCCTTCTGCGACAATTTACGAAAGAGAAGTTATTGAATTATTTGGTTTTGATTTACTGAATACACCTAATACAGAAAAATTGATATTGCCAGATTCCTGGCCGGATGGTGTATACCCGTTAAGGAAATCCTTCACTAATCTGCAGGATCTTGAAATATCGAAAAAGGAGCAATCCAATGACTGAAGGAAAAAAAGAAAAATTTATTGTTCCCATTGGGCCACAACACCCAGCACTGAAAGAACCCGGTAATTTTGAATTCACAGTAGATGGTGAAATCGTTACAGATGCAGCAGTTCGGTTGGGATTTGTTCATCGAGGAATTGAAAAAGCCTGCGAAACCCGAAACTATACTCAGGATTTGTACTTACTGGAAAGAGTTTGTGGAATTTGTTCGCACGTGCATGCAACGGCATTTGTTCTGGGTGTTGAAAAGCTTGCAGGTGTCCAAGCTCCCCCTCGTGCAGAGGCCATTCGTGTGCTGGCAGCAGAATTAGAACGAATTCACAGTCATCTTTTATGGTTTGGTGTGGCTGCACATGAAGCTGGTTTTGATACTTTGTTCATGTATACCTGGCGTGATCGGGAAGTTGTAATGGACATTTTGGAAACGTTATCCGGTAGTCGAGTCCATTATTCTGTAAACGTGTTGGGTGGTGTGAAAATTGATATTGACCAGAAATTGTCCGATTTGATCAAAAAAGATATGGATTTTTTGGAAGAACGAACAGAACATTACATGAAGGTTGTCACAACCGATGAAACATTTCTAGGAAGGACGCGAGGAATCGGAACCCTCTCCAGAGATAGAGCAAAATTATTAGGAGCGGTCGGCCCAACAGCACGTGCATCCGGTGTAAAAAGAGACATTCGTGTGAATGCTCCCTATTCTGGATATAAAGAATTTCCGGTAAAAATGGTCATTGATCAAACCGGCGATCTTGAAGCAAGATTTGTTGTGCGGTTAAAAGAACTTTATGAATCTTATCGTTTAATCAAAGTAATTTTGGAGAAAATCCAACCAGGCGATATTGTGACTCGCATAAAAAGAAAGATTCCGGAAGGTGAGGTTATCTCCAGAGTTGAAGCACCTAGAGGGGAGTTGTTTTACTACATTAAAAGCAACGGTACGGAAATGCCAGATAGGGTCAAAGTTCGCACACCCAGCTTATGCAACTGGGGAACAATCACTGATGTTGCAGTTGGCCACAAATTGGCTGATATGCCCATGTTGTTAGCAGGAATTGATCCTTGCTTTTCCTGTAATGATCGGATGGTTGAAATTCGGTCGGATTCACAACCATCCCAAATTATGGATTGGGATGGTCTTAGAAAATATGGAATAGAGTACTACAAATGAACCTTTCTTTGCACCCACTCATTCTTTTATTAGTTTTTCCAGGTGGATTGTTCTTGATGAACATCGGATTAATGTATGAATGGGCCGACCGAAAATTAGTTGCCCGTTTTCAAAGCCGCGTTGGACCTCGCTGGTTTCAGCCTTTTGCAGATACCGTTAAGCTTTTAGCAAAAGAAGAGATTATTCCGAACGGGGTTCACAAAATCATGTTTCAGGCCTTGCCTATCATTGCGCTAACGGGGGCACTGACAGCGGCTCTATACATCCCAATGTTTGGATTTGAAGCAGCGTTCAGTTTTGAAGGGGATTTGATTGTCTCACTCTATATGTTGAGTATGATGACATTGAGCATTGGTATGGCAGGAGCAAATACCTTGAGTCGTTTCACGATTATTGGTGCAACCAGAGCATTGACGCAAATGTTCTCCTACGAAGCCCCATTTTTACTGGCATTGTTAGGACCAGCCATTGCTGCAGGAACCTGGAATATTGGAAAAATCAACACATTCGCTGGCGAAAACATTTGGTTAATTCTTGCTCAACCGATTGGTTTTATCATAGCGGTAGTTGGCTTGATGGGAAAGCTGGAACTCCCTCCTTTTGATTCCCCAGAAGCAGAAACGGAAATAGTCGCTGGTGCTTTAACTGAATATTCAGGTAGAGGCCTGGCGCTCTTTCATATCGGTAAAAATGTTGAATTGGTGATTGGTTTAACCCTGGTTGTGATTTTTTATCTGGGTGGTATTGCAAATCCAATAGAATTTATTCTTAAGTCTGCTGGTCTATTTCTGGTGGTCAGTGCATTGCAATCCATGTTCGCTCGTTTACGAATAGATCAAACCGTTGGATTATGGTGGAGACTGGGAGCGTTAATGGGATTATTACAATTATTGGCTATAATTTTTGGTAGATATTTAGGAGAAATCCTAAGATAAAGGTTCAGGTATAAAATGGCTATCGGTGTATTATTTGGTGATTTAGTAAAGGCTTTCTTTACAAAACCGGCAACACAAAATTACCCATTCACAAAAACAATTGCGCCAGAACGGTTAAGGGGAAAGCTGGTTTATGATCCGGAAAAATGTGTTGGATGCATGTTATGCGTGAAGGATTGTCCATCCAATGCTATTGAACTCTTGACGGTTGATAAAATCAATAAAAGATTTGTTATGCGCTATCATCCGGACCGGTGTATTTTTTGCGCTCAATGTGTACAACTTTGTAGATTCAACTGTTTAAACATGTCCAATTCTCTATGGGAAATGGCGTCCACCACGAAGGAAGCTTTCGAAGTCTATTACGGAAGGGAAGAAGATATTGCCATCTTACTTGAACGAGCAGCTCAACCAGGCAATAACGAACCATCTTGCGAATAAATTATTATTACCCCGATTGACCATTCTGGGAATTGGTAATGAATTGAATGGTGATGATGCTGCTGGCGTTTTGATCGTAAGGAATTTAAGAAAAAAGTTATCAAAATTTGACCAGATCCAATTAATCGAAGGCTCAATTGCTCCAGAAAATTACTCAAGTGACATTAGAAAATTTAACCCTGATTGGATCTGGTTAATTGATGCAGCCGTTTTTGATGAAAAACCTGGCTGTGTTCAATTATTTGACCCTTCAAGAATTGAAACATTGGCTGCAAACACACATCGTTTGTCTCCTGCTTTATTGGTATCATTTTTACAATTAGATACAAATGCAGAAGCTTTCCTCATTGGAATTCAACCTGAAGTCGTTGATCCTTTTTCAGAAATCTCACCTGCAGTTAAACGATCGATACAAGAAACTTCAAAATTTTTATTGCGCTGGTTACAAAATACCTATAATATCTAATCATGCGAAAGAAAAATCCAATTGTTACTGCAATCATAGCGTTTAGCTGGTTTTTCCTGATTATTATTGGATATTATGTCACTCACAAACCCGTAAATCCATCACAAACCATCACCTTTATTACTCACGCCTGGAAAATATTTTTAGGCTTAGGGGTCATTACTCTGGCGGGCGGATTAGGTCGAATATTTTTTAGATTTGAAAACCATCCATCCCGGGTTCGATGTTATTTGCAGGCTGGTACTGGAATCGGTATACTCTCGATTCTAGTGCTAATCATCGGTTCAACCTGGAAAATTAATTCACTGGTCATTATTGGAATATTACTCATCTTAATTTTAATAACTTTTCGATCCAGCATTTCCTGGTTGAAAGATTTATTTCGCAAAGAAGCCAACCCACTTAAACAATCCAATGGACTGACAAAAATCATCATCATATTATTAGGATTAATTTTTCTATCTCAGTTATTGGTTTCATTAGCTCCAGCAACTCGTTACGATGCGCTTAATTATCACTTAACATTACCGAAGACTTACCTGTTACAGGAAAAGATTATTGATATTCCCTGGTTGGTAATGTCGGGTATGCCCCAGATATCAGAAATGGTTTATACCGTTCTGATGGGGTTGGGTGGCGAGTCATCGGTGCTTGTTTTTAATGGGATGATTGGCGCATTGATTACGCTCGGATTGGTAGCTTTTCTGGGTAACAAACTTGATCAGGAAAGTGCCTGGGTAGGTGTCGCCAGCCTTTTTGGAGGATTTACATTTGCCTCCTCCCTATCCTGGGGATACGTGGATTTAATGGCAGCCTTTTTTGGTTTGGGGGTCGTTATCCTGCTGGATGATTATCGAAAATCAGGTGATAACAAGGCAGTTTTTTGCGCAGGCATTTTCAGTGGTCTGGCATTTGGATGTAAGTATCCCGCTGGCGTGATTTTTCTGGCCGGGTTATTATCCTTTATTATTAATTTTCTTAAGAATAAACACAAAAATTGGTTCAAGACAATTGGATTATTTAGTTTAGGAGCAGGTTTACTTGCTTTGCCCTGGCTTATCAAGAATTTTGTTTTTACCGGGAATCCGATCTACCCGTTCTTTTTTGAATCAGGGTCGATGAATCAAATCAGGTTAAATGTATATCAAGGCATGCAGCCTTATGGAAACCTTTTAGATTTATTTTTCCTTCCCATTCGCGCCACGATTATGGGTGTCGATGGTGCGCATGGATATAGTGTATCCATGGGTCCTCTTTTGTTAGGTTTAGGGGTGATAGCACTTTTGGGTTGGGAAGAAAAAGATCCCGAGCACAAGTTATCGATTGTCAATGCTGGTTTGATTGCTTTTTTTGGTATCTTGGTTTGGGCGATTGGTAATCAGTTTTCCGGATACCTAATCCAGACCCGATTCTATTTTGTCTTGTTTCCAGCATTTGCGATATTAGCCGGGTTTGGTTATTTCCAAATCAAACAGTATCAGATAGGTCAGGTGCGTATCAAACGCCTGGTCAATATATTAATTATCATGGTGCTTGCCTTCAATACATTCCAATTGCTTGCTGAAGTGGTGGATAAAGACGTACTTCCCAATGTTTTTGGTTATCAATCCAATCAGGAATACCTTGAAAAAAATTTAGGATGGTATGCCAGAGCTATTGATGAAATAAACCTACTGAATGAAGGGGAAAGAGTCTTATTCCTTTATGAGCCCCGAGGTTTCGGTTGCATCCCGAAATGCGATCCGGATGAAATTTTGGATCAATGGAAAGTTACTTATCATGAATTCAAATCTACTGAAGAGATCATTACCACATGGAAAAATGATGGGTTTACGCATATCCTTGTTTACACCAAAGGAATGGAATTTTTACGTGAAGAACAGGATCCACATCACCCACCTGTCGAATTGGACGCCTTAGAAAAACTAACAACCAGTCTTTCACTGGTTGCTAATTATGGTGATTGGTATAAGTTATATTTTTTAGGTGGTAACTAATCAGAACGGACTTTTAATTTCTCATTTGCCAGGTTCTCAAAAACGGAAATAATCGCTGAATTGTCCAGATTACCCAGGTTATTCTGCAACATGCTTTGATATAACTGTTGATCAATAGCACAGGATGGTAATGGAATACCGTATTCTTTGGCAGTCTCCATCACAATATTAAGATCTTTTGATTGCATGGAAGCTTTAAATCCTGGCTGGCGGTTACCGCTGAACAAACGCGGGGGTTTAACATCCAGAGTCCAACATTGAGCTGCCCCCCCACGAATTGCTTCTACTACTTTCACTGGGTCTGCCCCAGATTTTTGAGCGAATATCAATAATTCTCCCATAGCAACCATTTGAGCAGCAACCATAATCTGGTTGGCAGCTTTCGCGATTTGTCCTGAACCTGCATCTCCAATATGGGTGATTGTTTTACCCATTACTTCAAAGATTGGACGAACTTTTTCTAAAGCATCAGAGGGACCTCCTACCATGATGGTAAGCGTTCCATTTATCGCTCCGATATCACCACCGGAAACTGGAGCATCCAGCGCAAGGATCCCCTTTTTAGCCAGGGAAATGGCAATCATACGCGCAACAGTGGGCTTAATGGTGGAATTATCGACAAAAATTAGCCCTGGTTTTCCGCCCAATATTATTCCATCCTCACCGAGGACAATTTTTTCCACATCCGGCGAGTCGGGTAGATTTGTGAAAACAACATCCACCTGGGAAGCAACTTCTGCCGGAGAAAAAGCTTCAACCGCACCTTCCCCTACCAGCTCTTTTACTTTTTCTCTACTTCTGTTATGTACCACCAAAGGAAATCCAGCCTTTAGAATATTCTTTGCAATTGGTTTACCCATTAATCCCAATCCAATATATCCAACTTTTAGCATCTGTCCTCCTGAAAATAATGTTTCTGAATGATTTCTGATGAATTAAAGGTTCATAATTATTCAGATAATTGTACAATTATAAAACCATAAAAATCTTTAAACAGTTCAAGATTGAGAAGATAGGAGGTTATGGATGTCAGAAGTTCAATATCATATACGGGTAAAAGAAGGTGATGTGGGAAAGTATGTTTTGTTACCTGGCGACCCTGGTAGGTGTGAATCCATTGCCAATTATTTTGATCATCCTAAATTTGTTTCTTTTAACCGGGAGCACAAGGTTTACACGGGTTATATCAGTGGAGAAATGGTCTCGGTTGTTTCAACAGGAATGGGTTGTCCTTCCACCGCAATTGCTTTTGAAGAGTTGGTTAAGATTGGCTGTCATACTTTTATTCGGGTGGGGACATCCGGTGCGATGCAGCCGCATATGGAAGTCGGAGATATCGCTGTCATTAATGCTGCCATCCGGGATGAGGGAACAAGCAGGCAATATTTACCGATCGAATATCCAGCCGTTGCAGATTTAGATGTGATTAATGCTCTGGTGCAGGCATCTGAAAAATTGGACTACACCCATTATGTTGGTGTATCCCACACCAAAGATTCATTTTATAGTGAAGTAGAACCAGAACGGATGCCAATGGCATCATTTTTGAAAGATCGTTGGAATCAATGGGTGGCTGGGGGAGCTATCTGCTCGGAAATGGAAGCATCCATCGTATTCATACTGGCTGGTATCTACCGAAAACGAGCTGGTGCGGTAACGATGATCATTGGGAGCGATATGGATACCATTGCCAGGAAGCATGATCCGGATGGAATGATCCGGGTTTCAGTAGAAGCCTTAAAGATATTAATTTCTAAGGATAAGGGTCTCAGTTTTAACCAGTAACTTATAACTAGGAAATTTTTTTGATCTGAACCTTTCTGCCCCCTTCAGATAAAAAACTGGCTGCCGTTCGAGGCAGCCAGTTTTTCATTCCAGGATTTCCAATTTTTCTTTAAGTATTGTAAAAGTCTCCTGGAATTGGCTTAATTTTTCACGTTCTTTTTGCACCACACCTGCAGGAGCTTTTTCGGCAAACGGAGAGTTCAATAAATTCTCAAGGCGATTGATTTGTCTGGATACTTCAGATATTTCTTTGTCCAGTCGTTCTCTTTCTGCATTCACATCAATCGAATCTTCAAGGGGGAGAAAAATTTCACTTCCTGAGGTGACAATTGAAGTCTGGTTCAAAGGTTTATCGGTTAATTCCTTATAAACTTTTGAATTATCTGAATCTAATCCAGCAAGGTAACAGATCGTTGGCAATTGTTCGGTGATAATATCAAAATTGTCTTGAGAATAGAATATAGCTGGTGGTTTCTTGGAAGGAGAGACCTTCTTTTCTGTCCGTAAATTGCGGATTGATTTGACGTATTCCTGATTGTGATTTTTGAAATCATTTATTTTCTTATCCTCCCAACCTTCTATAGCTTGCGCTTCCGGCCATTTCGCAATAATGAGAGCTTTTTCCCAGCCTGATTTTGGTGCAAACAAGCTGGTTTTTTCTTGACTGGATTCCTTCAAATGAGACCACAATTCCTCCGTTACAAATGGTGTGAACGGATGTAATAACCGCAGACAATTATCCAGTACCCTGACCAGAGTCTGTGTCGTATAAAACGCGCGGTCTCCACCTTCGTTAATTTGTATCTTGGCAATTTCCAGGTACCAATCTGCAAACTCACTCCAGAAGAATTCATAGATTTGACGACCAGCTTCTCCGTATTGATGATTCGAGAATAATCTTTCCACATCGCGGATTAACTGATTCATGCGAGCCCAAATCCAGGAATCTGCCAGCGTCCAATCCGGATCATTTTCTGGTTTTTCTGGAGATTTCTCTACATTTCCAATGACGAATCTGCCGGCATTCCAGACTTTATTGGCGAAATTACGATTGGCTTCCACTCGCTTGATGGATATATTGGTGTCATTTCCTGGAGTTGAGCCGACCAGAACGGTAAATCGCAAAGCATCTGTTCCCATTTCATCCATGACTTCGAGAGGATCAATCGAGTTTCCTTTGGTTTTACTCATTTTTACGCCATTTTCATCCCGAATGATTCCGTGTAAGTAGACCGTTTCAAATGGTGCTGTTCCGGTAAATTCCAATCCAAACATAATCATCCTGGCAACCCAAAAGAACAGGATGTCATATCCGGTTTCCATCATGGTGGTGGGATAAAAATAATTAAAATCTGGCGTTTTATCTGGCCAACCCAACGTCGAAAATGGCCATAAACCGGAACTAAACCAGGTATCCAACACATCCTCATCCTGGTAGATATTGTTGCTCTGGCATTTTTCGCAACATTCCGGATCTTCTCTGCTAACAGTGATATGTTTACAATCCGAGCAATACCATACAGGAATGCGATGTCCCCACCATAACTGCCGGCTGATACACCAATCCTGAATGTTTTCAAGCCAATTATTATAAATTTTGCAAAAACGTTCAGGGATGATGTTAATCTGGCCATTTCGAACAGCTTCCAGACCTGGTTCAGCTAATGGTTTCATTGTTACAAACCACTGGGTAGAAATCATGGGTTCAATAATCTCACCACCACGTTCTGATCTGGGAACCATGTGATTATGCGGTTCTTCTTTGATGACCAGATTGGCAATTTTCATATCATTCCAGATTGCTTTTCGGCAAGCAAATCGGTCTAATCCCTGATAAGGTCCACCGTTTTCGTTAATAACTGCATTTTTGTCCATGATGCTGATGAATTCGAGTTCATGACGTTTACCAATATCATAATCGTTAGGATCATGCGCAGGCGTGATTTTTAATGAACCTGTACCAAATTCACGGTCTACATATTCATCTGCAATTACAGGAATTTCTCTATCGAGTATTGGAACCAGTACTTTTTTACCAATATATTTTTGATAGCGTTCGTCATCCGGATGGACGGCAACTGCCGTATCCCCCAGGATAGTCTCAGGGCGAGTGGTGGCGACTGGAATAAATTCTTCTGTATTATCCAGCAACCTGTATTTGAAATAATACAGAAAACCTGGTTCTTCCACATATTCAACTTCTAAATCCGAAACAGCTGTTTTTAATCGAGGCGACCAATTAATCATTCTGGGACCACGATAAATTAATCCTTTTTCGTATAGGCGCACAAAAGCTTCTCGCACAGCGCGGGATAAACCATCATCTAAAGTGAAACGTTCTCTTTCCCAATCGCAGGAGGCACCCAGACGACGGATTTGTTGGGTGATTCGGTTGCCATATTTATGCTTCCACGCCCAAATTTCGGCTTCAAATTTCTCGCGTCCTAATTCTTCGCGTGATGACCCTTTTTCTTCGAGCATTTTTTCAACCATGAGTTGAGTTGCGATACCGGCATGATCGGTACCGGGCACCCATAGGGTTGGTATGCCTTTCATGCGATGATATCGGATCATCAAATCTTCCATCGCCACAAATAATGCATGGCCTAAATGTAATCCTCCGGTAACATTCGGTGGAGGAATAGCGATCACATATGGCTTTTTCCCCGGATCAAAATCAGGATCCTTGGGATCATTGGAGGGTTTAAAAAATCCTTCATTTTCCCACCATTTATATAATTTCTCTTCCACATTTGAAAATTCATAAGCTTTTGGCAAATCTTTCATCAATTTCTCCTGACTGATTGAAGGTCAAATGAATAAAAAAACACGCTGCCTCTACGAGGACGAAAGCGTGCTTCTTCCGTGGTACCACCTCAATTCGTCAATACAATTGACGCACTTATTACTGCGATAACGGGCTTCTCCGTGCTGTTCTACTTTCAGTTCAGATTTCTTCAGCATAGGTCCCTGACGACTTCAGTGGTAGTTTCCCGCAGAGGCTTTCAGCCGGTGACCTCATTTTCTGTCGGTTCTTTGCCAACTTACTACTTCAGGGCTATTATTGAGAAGATTATAAGATGTTCGCCGGGTCATGTCAACAACCATTTTCCTTGACATACCATTTTCTGCTTGACACTACCATTTTCCGCTGGAATGCGACCTGAAGAGTTAACCATAAAGATGAGTGGATAATTCTTAGCAAGGGGGAAAATATTTCAGGAATTTTGACCGAAATGGTTCCTTCTTGAAAACCGAATGTGATAACATTTAGTAAGACATTTAATGTAGAAATCACCTATGAAAAAACAAAAACCCTTATTCTTGTTTTTAGTACAACTATTGCTTTTGTCCAGTTGCAATGGAAATCCTGATATGAGTGAGACAAACTTGACGCAATCTGTCGATTCTGTATCTCCAAATTCATCTCTAACCAGCCCAACATCAAGTCTATTTCTGAAGCCATGTGAGGTTATCAACATGACGGAAATGGAAACTTTATTTCAAGAAAGTCCATTGTTTATAAATGAGGAAAATGGTGGTTGTGTTATCAGAAATCAATGGGATACACGTTCGATCTGGTATTCAGTCTTTTCGGGTGAACAGGCTTTACCGGCAATGCAATGGCAAACCAGACATTTGATTGTTGGTTGGAATGATGATTACCAGGCGATAGTTGATGAAATTATTAGTGATGAGTCCAATCAAACGCTAATTGATCTTCAGGAAGCCAGGTTGATTGTCTACGAACAATTGGAATATCGCTGGGAACGGTTTTTCACAGTGGGGGACAGTGCATATTGGATCTTAAACTCCAGGGCATTCAAAGGAATCCTGGATGTTGTCGAAGATGACATCTATTTACAGATTGGGTTCAGTGGATTTCTGGCAGCCCAGGTGCAGACAGAAATTGAAAAATTGGCTGTGTCAATTATTGACCAGCTTCCGGAAAATTTTTTTGTTGAATTCGATTTTTCAGAAGATGTTAGTGAACTAAATTCGATTGAAAATTTATCAGAAGTTCCTGAAATTTTGGATGTTACCACAACATCACAAGAGATCTATTTTGGTGATTTATGCGGTGACGAAACGACAACTATTCGAGCTCAAATTGATAATTACGAGATGATCGATAATGTGTATCTTGTTTATCGATTGGTAAGTGCTGGCGAACCAAATGATAACTGGACCACTGTTTTTATGAATCAATTAACCCCTTCGGTATGGGAAATATCATTATCTGCCGAGAATTCATTTCTAACCTACCAATTAATCAATGGTGCACAAGTAGAGTATAGTATTGCGATTATTTATGGTGTCGATAATGTACAGAGAAGTCCATCAAATTCAGATATTTTATTGTTACAATGTAGACAATAATAAAACACCAAACCAATGATATGGTCTGGTGTTTTTCTAAATTTATTGTATCTCACTTATTCTTCGTTATTTTCATCTAAAGGACCGATGACGATTTCAATTCTTTCCAGCACATCATCTGTTAATTTTTCCAGTGCTTCAGCTGCCAGTAGATTCTCATCTAATTGTTCCAATCGTGTTGCTCCTGTTATCACTGCAGAAACTTCTTTCCGTCTCAATAGCCATGCTATTGCCAATTGTGCGGTGGTAATCTCTAATTCATTGGCTAAAGAGGTTAAGGATTTGACCTTTTCGACCTTATCATCCGTAATTCGATCACGGATCCAACTCATATTGTCCAGGGAAGCTCTTGATCCTTCAGGAATACCATCATTGTATTTTCCGGTAAGAATGCCATAATACAACGGCGACCAGGTTGTTAGGCCAATCCCAAATTCTCTACAGATTGGCGTTATTTCTTCCTCAACTCTTTTACGATGGAACATATTATATTGAGGTTGTTCCACAACCGGAGGAATGAGATTGAATTGTCGCGCTAATCCACGGGCATGGGTGATCTGGGAAGCTTCCCATTCGGATGTGCCCCAATACAGAATTTTTCCTTGTTGAACAAATGTGTTCATTGTGAAGACTACTTCTTCCACAGGTGTATCGGGGTCATAACGGTGGCAGTAATAAATGTCTAAATAATCTACTTCCATCCTTTTTAAGGAAGCATTTAATGACTCTGTCATATGTTTTCGCGACAACCCTCGTCCATTAGGGCCAGGCATTGTTGGCCAAAATACTTTACTGGATAAAACCAGTGCTTCGCGTGGAAGATCTTTTATTGCCTTTCCCATCACGATTTCTGCCTGACCATTCGCGTACGCATCTGCATTGTCAAAGAAATTAATTCCTTGATCATAAGCTGCATGAATCAAATCTGAAGAAATTTTTTCATCAATCTGATTCCCGATGGTAATCCAGGCACCTAATGCAATTTCACTGACTTTTAACCCCGATTTACCCAATCTTCTATAGTGCATTATTCCTCCTTTATTTTTTTACCTCACCAATCCCAAGTGGTTTCCATTTATCTTCATTATTCCGTAAGCGGTGGTGACCACCACCACGATTATGAAGTAAATCAAAACCTTCAGGTTTAATAAACATTTCCTCACCATCCAATAAACCAGAAACGCCGCTTTGTCCCGGTTCGACACGCTTTGACTTACAGTAAGAACATGTTTCCGGATCATGAATCTTGTATTCTGAAGGTTCTTCGTATGTGGTTATAAGCCCTTCATAATTTCGCAGAACAATCTTATGATCGGACGCGCTGATTAAATAATTAGGCATCACCGGGATCTTTCCACCACCGCCAGGAGCATCCACAACATAGGTTGGTACAGCAAACCCCGAGGTATGTCCTCGTAAACCCTCAATGATCTCGATTCCTTTGGCAACAGGTGTCCTGAAGTGGCCAGCTCCTTCTACCAGATCACACTGGTAAAGATAATAAGGTCTTACTCGAATCTGGACCAAATCCTGAACCAACCTTCTTTGAATGTGAACACAATCATTTACACCTGCAAGAAGAACGGATTGGTTGCCCAATGGAATGCCAGCTCTTGTTAATTTATCACAGGCAACCTCTAATTCTTTACTAATTTCATTCGGATGATTAACATGAATATTCATCCAGAGAGGATGGTATTTTTGTAACATATCACATAATTCATCCGTTACCCGTTGAGGCATAAAAACAGGTACTCTGGATCCAATTCTTATAATTTCAATGTGGGGAATTTCTCGCAGAGATGATAATAATTGTTCTAAGACCTTTGGCGCTAATGTTAGTGGATCCCCACCCGATAGGAGCACATCACGCACCTGTGGAGTTTTTCGAAGGTATTCGAGTTGCAATTCAAATTCTGATTTAGAAAAAGTTGCGCTGGGATCACCGACAATCCTTGAGCGTGTGCAATACCGACAATAAGATGCACATTGGGTAGTCACCAGCATTAAAACGCGATCTGGATAACGATGAACCAATCCAGGTACAGGGGAATGTCGATCTTCTGCCAATGAATCTTCCATCATTCCTGTAAATGGCAGAATTTCATCCGCTGTAGGAATAACCTGTTTTCGAATGGGGTCATCAACATCATCTGGATTTATCAAGGATGCAAAGTAAGGGGTGATATCAACTCGAAACAAGCCGTCGGTGCTGAGTGCTTTTTTCTCACTCTCAGTGAGTTTTAAGATCTTTTCGAAATCTTCAACTGAATTTAGACGATTTGCCATTTGCCAACGCCAATCATTCCATTTTTCCTCAGGGACATCCAGGTAAAAAGGGGCGCGCTTGCTGGTAAATTTATTAAGTGTCATAATATTTTCTCCTTTTAAAAATATTTTTGATTTTCTGGCAATCCTGATTAAATTGGAGGATCATGATCGCTGCGAAAAAATCCAGCAATGGGATGATTGTTGATTGTAATTAACATACTAATATTGTATTGAGATTAATAGGTAGGGTCAAATGAGTTGCCTATGTTTCAGAGATTATCAGAATTCTATTAGAAAACCATATAATGGCTTGACGATGATTTTTCGACATGATATCATACTTCACAAGTTGTTAGCACTCTAAAAGCGAGAGTGCTAATTGAGAGCAAAATGGAAGAATTAACAGACCGACAAAAGATTTTATTAACCCTTATCACACACGAACACATTAACTCAGCAGTTCCAGTTGGGTCAAAAATGCTGGTTGAACGTTACAACTTAGGATTGAGTTCTGCTACTGTGCGAAACGAGATGGCTGTTTTAACAGACCTGGGTTACTTAAGACAACCTCATACATCGGCTGGTCGAGTGCCAACAGAAAAAGGTTATCGATTTTTCGTCGGTAGATTGGTTAATGAAAGGGAAATTCCATTATCAACCCGACGAACAATAACCCATCAATTTTATCAAATGCGTAATGATGTAGAGCAGTGGGTAAAACTAGCTGGTTCCATTCTGGCTGATCAATCCAAGGCTGCGTCCTTAATTACAGCACCACATCCAACTTTAGCCCGATTAAAACATGTAGAATTTATAGCTACCAGAGGAAGACAAGTTTTGATGGTTCTGGTATTGATGGGTGGTGAGATCAGACAGAGTATTCAGACACTCAGTGAGTATGAAGGGCAGGATCGGTTATCCCAGATTGCTAATCAAATCACCGAAAATTTTCAGGGATTTGACGTAGACAAGATTAATCATAATAAAGATGTTGATAACCAACTTGAAATTGATCTTATCGATTGGGTTATTACTGAGTTACAACGAGCAGATTCCTTGGTATCAGGTGAACTTTTCCTCGATGGCATTACCAATGTGATGGCAGAACCAGAGTTTAATGACTCTGAAGAAGCAAGAAGAACATTGAAAGTTTTAGGTGAAAGATCAATGTTACAGGATGTGATTGCGCGAAGTGTTCAAAATGGAGACGAAGGTTCTGTACAGGTGTTGATTGGCGGTGATGGAGCATGGGAAGAATTAAAAAATTGTTCCATCATATTGTCCAAGTATGGTGCCCCAGGAGTTGCCTTTGGAACCGTAGGTGTTTTAGGTCCAGTCAGAATGCCGTATGGTCAAACAATCTCAGCAGTTCGATTTATGTCAGGTATTTTGAGTGATCTGGTTTCTGAAACATTATATGACGATCAATTCAAATCATCGTAGAGAGGTGAGTGAATGACTAAAAAGAAAAAAATTGATGAATCCCCAGAGGAACAAAATTTGAAAGAAAACGAAGCAAAAACAGAAGCTGAAGTCGAACTTAACGTTTCTGAAGAGAGTAAAGCAGACGATTCAGAAAATAAAAAATACGAACAACTTTTGGCACAATCTCAGGAATATTTTGAAGGTTGGCAACGCGAACGAGCTGATTTTCAAAATTATAAAAAACGAATTGAAAGAGATCAGATTTCTCTAAAAAGTTTTGTAACCGCAGAAATCATTAAGAAATATTTGGTTATAATTGATGATTTGGAACTTGCATTAAAAAATCGACCAACATCAAAAGACTGCCAGGGGTGGGTTGATGGTATCGGTTTGGTTTATCAAAAATTAATTTCAATTCTTGAAGGAGAAGGAGTAGAACTTATACCGGTTAACGGTGAATTTGACCCCAATATTCATGAAGCAATCTCACAAATAGACCACCCGGAATTTGAAAGTGGAACAATTGTTGAAGTGATGCGTCAGGGATATAAGATTAGTGAACGGGTTATTCGACCAGCGCTGGTAATTATAGCTCGATAGGAGGAAAAAAATGGGAAAAATAGTTGGTATAGATTTAGGTACAACAAATTCTGTCGTTGCAGTCATGCAAGGTGGTGAACCGGTTGTAATTCCTTCCGCTGAAGGCGAAAGGTTAGTTCCATCGGTTGTTGCTGTAAATAAAAATCACGAACGAATTGTGGGTCGATCAGCTCGAAACCAGGCAATCGTAAATCCGGAGAATACAATTTTCTCAATAAAACGGTTAATGGGTCGCAAGTACGGTGATAAAGAAACGACTCGTACAGAAGAACGCGTTCCGTATAAAATTTCAAAAGCTCCGAATGGTGATGTTCGTGTTTCGCTGGATGGAAAAGATTATTCTGCACCTGAAATTTCGGCAATGATTTTATCAAAATTAAAAGCAGATGCAGAAGCTTTTTTGGGAGAACCAGTAACCCAGGCTGTGATTACAGTCCCTGCATATTTTAATGATGCACAAAGAAATGCAACCAAGGACGCCGGTCGTATAGCTGGCCTCGAAGTGTTGCGAATTATCAATGAGCCAACAGCATCATCTTTGGCGTATGGTCTCGATAAAAAGAAGAACGAGATTATCGCTGTTTATGATCTTGGTGGAGGTACATTTGATATCTCCATTCTTGATGTGGGAGATGGGGTATTTCAAGTCAAATCCACCAGTGGAGATACATTCCTGGGTGGTGACGATTTTGATTTACGGATTATGGACTGGTTGATTAATGAATTTAAAAAAGATACCGGTATGGATTTACGCAATGATCGTCAGGCTTTGCAACGTCTAAAAGAAGCAGCGGAGAAAGCCAAAATTGAATTATCAACTGTAATGCAAACTGAAATCAATCTTCCATATTTAACAGCTGATGCAAGTGGTCCAAAACACATGGTAAAAACATTTACCAGAGCAAAATTGGAACAATTAACTGAAGACCTTGTTCAACGCTCTATGGAACCAGTTCGAAAAGCTATGTCTGATGCGGGATTGCGACCCTCTGATATCAGTGAAGTAGTTTTGGTTGGTGGTATGACCAGAATGCCAGCTGTACAGGAAGCTGTACGAAAAGAATTTGGCAAAGAACCACATAAAGGTGTCAATCCTGATGAGGTTGTTGCCGTTGGTGCCGCTATTCAGGCTGCAGTGTTAGCGGGTGATGTTAAGGACATTTTGTTATTGGATGTTACGCCATTAACCCTCTCTGTTGAAACAATGGGAGGTGTTGCAACTCCAATTATTGAAAGGAACACAACCATTCCTGCTCGTAAAAGTCAGATTTTCTCTACTGCTGCCGATAGTCAGACTTCAGTAGAAATTCATGTTTTACAGGGTGAACGCCCCATGGCAACGGATAATAAATCTTTGGGGAAATTTGTCCTGGATGGTATTCCACCTGCTCCCCGAGGTGTACCTCAAATTGAGGTCACGTTTGATATTAATGCAAATGGTATTCTGAATGTCAATGCTGTCGACAAAGCAACAAATCGATCACAGAATATTACCATCACAGCTTCATCAGGTTTGAATGATGCTGAAGTTGAAAAAATGCGAAAAGAAGCCGAATTGCATGCAGAAGAAGATAAAAGACGCAAGCAATTGGTGGAAGCACGTAATCATGCTGATAATTTGATTTATCAGACAGAAAAAATGCTTCGAGAAAATGCTGATAAAATTGATAGCGAGAAAAAGCAACAAATTGATACCAAGATTTCAGATTTACGTAGTAAAGTTACCGGTGAAGATGTAGAAGGTATTCAAAAATTGATTCAGGAAGTGGAAGAATTGGTCCAACAGGTTGGAGCCAGTATGTACCAACAGCCTGAAGGTGAAGCTGGACAGGCTGGTCCTCAACCTGGATCTGAGCAAAGTGGAGATTCACACCCAGGAAATGATGATGTTGTGGATGGTGAATTCAAGAGTGTCTAATGTACAAATCAACTTGAATGCAGGGGGGATATCCTTCTCTGCATTCAAGTTAGATTATTAATCTCAGCTTTGTGACACGCTAACCGGTAGCATTTGCTTCCGGTTTCAATTTTTATGCTATTATTGTGAAGTTAATTTATATGTTGTAGGTGAACATGGCACAAAGAGATTATTACGAAGTATTAAACATAAACCGTAATGCCAGTGCGGATGAGATAAAAAATTCATTCAGGAATCTGGCTAGAAAATATCATCCGGATGTGAGTAAAGAACCGGATGCTGAAGAAAAATTTAAAGAAATCAATGAAGCTTATGCTGTTTTGTCTGATACTGATAAAAGAGCAGCATATGATCGTTATGGTCATGCAGGCGTAAATGGCATGGGTGGAATGCCCGATTTTACTACGATTGATTTTTCAGATATTTTTGAAGAATTCTTTGGCTTTGGAGGAATGGGTGGTGGATCAAGGCGGAAAAATGCACCGCGTCGAGGTGCTGACCTGTCTTATACTGTTACCCTTGAATTTGAGGAAGCCGTTTTTGGTGTAGACAAGGAAATTGAAATTACCCGAGATGAAACCTGCTCCAATTGCAAGGGAACAGGTGCAGAACCAGGAACCAGTCCGGTCACCTGTACCAATTGTGGAGGACGCGGTGAAGTCCGTCAGGTGAGACAAACATTTCTGGGGTCAATGGTTCAGGTAGCAACTTGCCCAACCTGTCAGGGCAAAGGAACTGTTATCCAATCCCCATGTAAAGTATGCCGTGGTAGTGGTTTAGAGCGAAAAACCACTAAGAAGTTAGTTCACATTCCTGCTGGTGTTGACAATGGAACACAAATTCGTCTGGCTGGCGAAGGACAACCTGGTTTAAATGGTGGACCGGTTGGGAATTTATATCTGGAAATTCGTGTTAAACCTCATAAATTCTTTAGAAGAAATCAAGAAGATATTCAGATAGATTTAAATATCAATATTGCTCAAGCAACCTTAGGTGCAGAGATCGAAGTACCAACGTTAGATGGGAAAGAAAAACTCGTTATCCCACCTGGAACGCAACCCGGGAAAATATTTAAACTCAGAGGCCATGGAGTTCCTCATTTACGCAGTAGCGGACGGGGAGATCAATTGGTGATCATAGGTGTCGAAATCCCCACTCAAGTAAACCAAGCACAAAGAGAATTGATTGAAAAATTGGCAGAAACGCTCGGAACTGAAGTATTGCCACAGGAAAAAGGATTTTTTGATCGATTGAAAGAGGTTTTGAGTGGCTGAGGATGTTCATTGGTTAGAAGTAAGAGTTACGTGCGATGGTGAAACCGCTGAGGTTGTTAGTGAGGTTTTATCGAGATTCATTACGGATGGTGTCGTAACAGAAACCGACGCGAAATATGATGAGACAGAAGAAATCCTTATAGAAACTGGTGATATCCGTGTGTTTGGTTATCTGCCTTATGATGACAAAACCGATGAAATTTGCAAAAAAATTGAAGAAGCATTGTGGCACCTCAACATGATTCGACCCATTCCAAATCCAACTTATAAAATCATTTTGGATCAGAATTGGATGGAAAGTTGGAAAAAATATTATAAACCCATAAAAATTGGTGAAAAATTATTAATTCTTCCTTCATGGCTAGATCAAACAGATGATAATAGAAATCGAATCATAATCAAAATTGATCCATCCATGGCTTTCGGAACTGGTACACACCCGACAACCCAGATGTGTATGGCTTTGACTGAAGAATTGTGTCAACCTGGAATGGATGTTATTGATGTGGGATGTGGATCTGGCATTTTATCCGTTGCAGCGATCAAATTAGGAGCAAAGAAGGCTTTAGGTGTTGATCTAGATTATGCATCCGTGGTAGCCGCTAAAAATACAGCTGAATTAAATTCCGTTCATAAAAAATTGGAAGTTGGGTTGGGTTCAGTCATAGAAATATATAATGGTGATTTTTCATTCCAAAACGCTGACCTGGTGTTAACCAATATATTAGCTCCTATCATTCTGCGATTATTTACAAATGGATTATCGAAACTGGTTAAAAGAAATGGATATCTAATACTTTCCGGTATTCTTGATTATCAATCAGATGAAGTAGTCCAAAAAGCCCTTGAAGAGGGATTTCGCTTCATTAAGAAAGAAATGATTAATGATTGGGTTGCATTAGCATTCCAAAAATGAATTTAAATTACCATACTCTTTCCAGATCGGGGTTTTCCATTTGTTTTCTCCCGACTTTTGCCATATCAACCCACTCTCCATTGATCTTAACCCGAACAACATCAGCCGTAAAATCTGTTACTGTTAGTTCATGATTGTCAAATAAATATGATCCAACAGCATAGATATCAACTGGAACTGACAATTTCTCAAAACGGGATATTTTTTCTGGATTGAAACCACCAGAAACAACAATTTTTACCTGTTCACAATATTCTTTTGCTTTATGTTTCCACTCTGGATTGATATCCCAAAATTGCCAATCTGAGTCAAGTGCCTGTCGAACATTAAAAACGAGACGGGGATTGACTCCCAGATCGAGTGCGGGATCACCAATTGGATTAATCGAAACATCCCTTAATGACGCACTCGTATCCAACCGCACACCATACAGAATGTATCTTTTAGCCTCTTCTTCATTTCCAGTGGAAAGTTCAGCCATGTAATTTTCGAACATTACTTTACACACTTTCAGTGAATCAGTAACACTATCATTATTAAAGTCAACTAACGCAATACGGGGAATTTTGGCAGGTAAAATCCTGGCAAAATTGATCATAGCTTCAGCTGTATCACCCAGAAATGCAGCAATTGCAGCATGGGCTACGGTTCCTCCTCCAGATCCCCCCCACCAATCTCCCTGAGCATCCGTAGATACAAACGTGTCTATTTGGTTAGCAAAATCATGATTGAAGCGTTTTACGGCAATGTTGTAAGCATATCCATCCGCTGCTTGAACTTCATGTAAATCGAAACGGGCGGGGAAAAACATAACAGGTTTTCCTTTAGATGCGATCAGCGTCTGATAAACATTCGTTGCCACACGGCTGGCTCTTGTAAGGATACCTAATGTCGGAGTTTCCAGGATTGCAAAATCACGATATCTTCCCTGAACTCGCATGACAGGTTTGACATTTAATGGATCACCATCACTAAATACTTTGCAGCCGTCTTGAATAGCCCAGACTTTCAAATTTCCAGATGTATTAATGAAATTGTCCTCCTCCCAATATCCACAACAATGCTGCAGCATAGTTAAGGCTTTATCGATACCAACAACAATCGTATGCCCCTGACGTCTGGTAAACCATTGCATTTCTACTTCTATGTCACCATTAATAATTTTCTCATCACTCAGATGTTCAGGGATTCTGGTTTTAGATCCTGAATAAGATTGATTTAATTTGGATAAATTTTCTAACATAATCGTTATATTCGTAAAATATTTATCTGTGTACCAACCTTTTCGCATTCGGTCGATATCCAATTTGAAGGTCTTATTATCAAGCCGTTTACCATCAAATAAACTCATATTATCTCCTAATGTTAATATCTATATTTAGTATTATAGCAAAATCAATAACAGTATTGTTTTGCTGAAAAAAAATAAAATTTTTCACATCGGAATATTATCAATAGATAGAAAATTTCTCATTTGTATTAGAAATTATGATAAACTTTTGAATAGGATAATGTTGTCTGGTAGGTAGTATTATTATCAATTTTCTTAGAACTTTATGGAGATAATTATGAGGGAAACTTATTCGGTTGATATTGCAGGTGTAAAGAGGAACTTACCATTATTTGAGGTTAAACCAGGATTAAAGATTGCTGTACTAAATATTTTAGGAGACACAGAACTAGTTGAGGTCAGTGCAAAAGAATTGATAAAAAAATTAAACAACATTCAATATGATTTGATCGTTACTGCAGAATCGAAAAGCATCCCTCTTGCACACGCAATGTCTGTAAGGAATGATAAACAATACGTAGTTTTAAGAAAATCTTACAAACCGTATATGGGAAATGCTTTACAAGTTGAAACAAATTCAATCACAACAGGATCAGAACAAAAATTATTTTTAGATGAAAAAGATTTCAGATTGATTGAGGGAAAAAAAGTTCTTATTGTAGATGATGTGATCAGCACAGGATCAACACTTGAAGCGATGAGAAAATTAATGGAAATGGCAGGGGCTAAGATTGTAGAAGAAGTTGCGATTTTTACTGAAGGTGATGCAAATGATTGGGGCGGGATTATTTCCCTGGGTCATCTGCCATTATTCTTTCAATAATAAGTGATACCTTGATATTTTGAAAAAAGAGCTGTAATTCTCTTTTATTATTCTTCAGTTAATTCAATGGCAATTTCTGGACATTCAGCAATTGCCTCTTCCACAACGTATCTATATTTTTCAGGAATTGGGTCCAGGATAACTTTTGCATGAAGTTCATCACCCAATTCGAATATGTCCGGAGCAATGCTTTCACAGACTCCACACCCCATACACAATTCCGGATCAACGAAGACTCTCATTGTTTTCCTCCATTCAATACTTGTTGATTTATTGTATAAAACCTTTATCTAAAATAAATGTTTTTTTCCATCAAAATTTATAAAGCATGATGAAATAAATTGGTACAAATACTTAAGAATTAGTTAATTCATGCCATTGAACTGTTACACCTTCACTGGCTTTACAAATATAAGTTTCGATTTCTTTACCAGTTTTTTTGAGATATGTGGATTCTAAATCTTTAACAAACTTATTTACTGACTCAGTCTTGACGAGAGAGACAATACATCCACCAAATCCCGCACCAGTTAATCGTGAACCATAACATCCATCGATATCATTCGCGATTGAGACCAATAAATCCAATTCTGGAGTACTCACTTCATACAAATCACGTAAAGAGAAATGACTGGCTTTCATCAGTTCTCCAAACTCAGAAAGCATATCATCCTTCAGTAAATAAATTGCCTGGTTAACACGTGTGCACTCGTGGACAACATGTTTTGCGCGTTTTCGTAACGTTTCTTCTAGTTCATTTTCTACCTCTTCAAATTCTGAGATGGATATTTGACATAAATTTGAACGTCCTGGATATTTTTTCTGGAGCTCGATTAAAGCTTTTTCACAGGACTCCCGGCGTTCGTTGTAGGCTGAATTGGATAATGAACGTGGAATTTTTGAATTCGTTATGACAATGGCAACATTTTCTGGCAGTTCGACCGGGAACCACTCCAAATTCGTTGTATTAAAAAAAAGGAGGGAGCTTTGAATACCATTTGCCGATGCAAATTGATCCATCAGACCACAATTTACGCCGATATATTGATTTTCCGCCATTTGACAGATTTTTGCTAACTCCAGGTTATCAATATCCCACGAACAAAATTCACGCATAAGAGCTGCAAATGCAACTTCAACAGCAGCTGATGAACTTAATCCGGTACCCATGGGAATGGTTGATGTAAAAATTCCTTCAAAACCTGAGATTTCTAAATTTTGTTTTGCAGCAGCCCATAAAACTCCAGCCGGGTATAAAGACCAATCCGGTAAAGGATTGCCGTGGATGTCAATTTTCATTTCAATCTGATCGATTCGAAATGAAATTTCCTGATCCAGATCCAATGCTGTGATTCTAATAATCTGATCATTGCTTTTGTTAGCACCTAAAAAAACGTAACGATCTATAGCGGCAGGAAGAACCGAACCCCCGTTGTAGTCGATATGTTCTCCTAAAATGTTTACACGCCCAGGTGCAATGGAAAGATATTCAAACCGATCAAAAGCTTCAGGTAATTTCATGTTGTTTCTCCACCCAAAAATAAATTTCTCTTTTTGTTTCCTGTTCAATTTCTTGATTTCGATTTCTTTCTTCATCGCAGTTGATTTATCTTTGCAAGTTTTCCAATAAATTACTTTAATTGGTTGGTTTTTTTTTGTATAACGCGAACCATTCCCACTTTTATGTTGTTTAAACCTCGCAGCAATATTTTTCGTCCAGCCAGTATAAAAGGCCTGGTTTTCACAAAGAATCACATAACAATAAACGGGTTTATTCACATCCTATTTATCTTTTCTTTTTTCCCAAAGCCTAATAAATTCTTAAAAAAGTTAGCGCTCGATGGAATATCTTCTTTACCGGGGATTTTATTCCATGCAGCCAGATTTCTTTCCTCAGACCATTTTTTGTGGTTATCCAGTGATTCCTGGTACCATTTTTGAATAGCAGATGAATTCTCTTCCTGTATTAAATCCCGGATGGTTTTTAAAGAAATAATCATATTGTTGATTGTTCTGATTGTATTTTCTTTATTTAGTTCTGCTGATTTCCCAAAGTCTTCCCGTTCATCCAGATGGGTAATTAATTGGGTAACCGAATTAAATGCATTATTCGTTAATTTTCTGCCTTCTTTCCAACCAGGTTGATCCATCACTGCATGAATGTAAGCTGAGGAAATGAGTTTTGGTAAAATTTCAGTAGCTGTCAGTAATCCATCCACTTCATACGGATCTGCAAATAAAACCTGGGCACCTAAATATTTGGATAAATCTGTTCCAAATTTCAGAGCTTCATTGCTTGTACGCTCTGAGCCTGATAAAACGATTAGGGAGTGATGAAACAGGTCTTCGTGGGCAAATTCAGGAGAGTTTTCAGATTCATGAATATATGCAGGATTGATTGTTGGGTAAAAAGACAAAAAATAACGTTCTTCTGGTAATATTTCCTCAATATATTCTTTTATCCTTATTTTAATAGGGGAGGTATCAATAAGAATGGATCCGGTCTTTAAGTAAGGAGATATCGTATCAATTGTTATGAGTAATTCATCAACCGGGATGGCAAGAATTACCACATCAGCATTTTCAACACTTTCAATGATTTTTAAGGCAATCTGGTCAAAAGCCTGCATATCATGGGCTTGTTTTGAAATTGCTGGGAACCTGTCAAAACAAGTACGATTAAATTCCTGTGTATGATTTTTTAATGCCAGTCCTATTGAGGTGCCAATTTTTCCGCAACCGATAACAGATAAATTAATTGTCATCAGAAACCTCCAATGAGAATCCTTAATAATCCTGATAAAGCAGGTGTCAATACCATGCTGATTAAATCAATCCCAATCATTGGCAACACAAAAACCAAAGCAAGAAGAATAATAGGCCCATATTGTTTGATTTTATCCCATCCCTGTCTTAAATTCTGTGGGAGGAAAAAGTCCAGAACCTTTTCTCCATCCAATGGCGCTAATGGAATTAAGTTGAAAAGCATCAATGCTAAATTGATGATTATGAACTCAATCGCAAATTCATAAGCAGTGGGTACAATTTTTGATGTTGGAATTTGATATTGTATTAAACCTAATCGTATGGGCATTGCAGCAAAAATGGCCATAAAGAGATTGGATAATGGGCCTGCTAATGAAACCCACATAAAAGCGCTGGGAGAATGCCTGTTCAGCACATAAGGATTTACTGGGACAGGCTTTGCCCATCCGAACCCTGCAACGAGCAACAGTAAACTACCAATAGGATCCAAATGGGCCAAAGGATTTAATGTCAATCTTCCATTGTCTTTTGGGGTTCGATCACCAAATGAATTTGCAGTCCAGGCATGCGCAAATTCATGCACGGTGAATGCGATAACCAAAGTAATTATTCGAATGATTAGTTTTGAAATCGTTAAACCCAGCATTTTTACCTAGATTTTTGATTATATCATGGGTGGTATAATCGTATCGTGTTACCAGAAATTCACTTACATGATCGGATAATTCTGAGAAAACCTCATCCTTGTGGCAGCTATGAATGGGAAGTTGTCAGATTAGGGGCAGATATCGGTCTGGTGTGTTGTCATTGTGGAAGAAAAGTCTTGCTTTCAAGAAGAGAATTAGCCAAGCGTATAAAGACATATCCAAAAAAAGAATCAGACGTCACCCATGATGAGTAAAAAACCAAGTATTTTATTTTTGTTTTCCGATACAGGTGGCGGGCATAGAAGTGCTGCAGAAGCTATAATTGAGGCAATTCATTTAGAATTTCCTGGTAAGTTTGACACCAGAATGGTCGACATTTTCCGTCAGTATGCGCCATTACCATTGAATTATGCCCCGGATATTTATCCACATTTATCACGCTATCCAAAAATGTGGAAATTAGGATATGAAGTTAGTGATGGCGCCCGCAGAATAAGGGCATTTTATGATGTGATGTGGCCATATTTACGGAGTGCTGTGCACCAACTATTAAAAGAAAACCCGGTAGATCTGATTGTCTCAGTCCATCAATTGGTGAATATTCCATTATTAAGATCTAGTTTGTCCACCAATATTAGATTTGTAACAGTTGTTACAGATTTGGTTTCGACACACGCTGCCTGGTATCATCCTGGAGCAGATCTGGTAATTGTTCCTACGATCCCAGCCAGGGAAAAGGCTTTAAAAAGTGGACTACCGAATGAGAAGGTTATCGTTATTGGACAACCGATCGCAGAAAAATATCTTAATCAAACACAGAATAAAATAGAGCTGAGAGATCGATTTGGTTGGGATAAAAATTTATTGACTGTACTTTTAGTTGGTGGTGGAGAGGGAATGGGAAATCTCGAAAGGCACGCCTTGGCAATCAATAATTCACATTTACCCATCCAATTAATTATTGTTGCAGGAAGAAATCAGCAGCTAAAAACAAAATTAGAAAACCAAAATTGGAATATGCCGACAAAAATTTATGCATTTGTAAAAGAAATGCCTGAATTTATGCAAGCATCCGATGTATTGATCACGAAAGCAGGACCAGGAACGATTAGTGAAGCTTTTGTTGCGGGGTTACCCTTGATTTTATATAGCAAGATGCCTGGTCAGGAAGATGGAAATGTTGGTTATGTAACCAATCAAGGAGCAGGAATATGGGCACCCAATCCTGATTTATTGGTTGAAAGTTTGCAAAATTGGATAGATAATCCAGAAGAATTAAAAAATGTTGCATTAAGATCTACTCATTTAGCAAAACCAAATGCATCCAGAGATATCGCCAAAGCACTGATAAAACAAGTTCAAATCTCCATAAATAATCGATTCTAGAAAAGTGTATAATCATTTTTATGCCAATACTTGATCCATTCAGCCTGGAATTTTTTAGTAAAAGTGGTGAACAAACTCGACGTTTGGGAACCCGACTTGGCTCAGCTTTAGTGTCTGGTGATGTTATTTGTTTGGCTGGGGATTTGGGTTCTGGAAAAACAACTTTCACTCAAGGTATTGCAAAAGGTTGGGGTTCTCTTGATATCGTAACAAGTCCAACATTTGTCATAGTGAACCAGTATAAAAAACCAGAAGGAACAATTCTTCATCACATGGATGCATACCGTTTAGAAAATGCAGAGGATGCATTTAGCCTTGATATCGAGACCATGTTCCAATCTGGAGCTTTAGTGATCGAATGGCCTGATCGAATAAAAGCTGCATTACCAGAAGAATATCTCTGGATTGATTTAACCTGGGTTGATGAATTTCAAAGAAGAATGGTTTTTACTCCAGTAGGAGATCGATACAGGTCATTGTTAACTGCTTTTCGGCAAAAAGCATTTGGAGGATAAGTATTAATGTTATTGGCAATTGACAGTTCAACGCAAACGGTTGGAATCGCATTATTTGATGGCTCACAGGTGATTGGAGAAATTATCTGGCAGACAAAAGGTCATCATACTGTGGAATTATCACCCGCGATCGAAGAGCTTTTTAACAAGTGTGGGATCAATTATGCTCAATTAAAAGGCCTTGCAGTCGCAGCTGGACCTGGATCGTTCACATCATTACGAATTGGTTTTGCCCTTGTAAAAGGGCTGGCTTTATCTTTGCACATTCCAGCTGTTGCAATTCCGACGTTAGACATATTAGTTGCTGCACAACCTCTACGGGATATTCCAATGTACGCTTTACTTCAGTCTGGCCGTAATCGATACGCTATTGGAAAATATATCCATCAAGCAAAAGGGTGGATGCCTGATGGTGAAATTGTTATAAAGAAAATAGCTGAAATATCTGAAATAGCCATATCACCAACTATGCTTTGTGGAGAATTAACAACAGAAGATAGGCATTTTTTACTTAAGAACAACAAGAATTTTATCCTGGCATCACCTGTGCAATCACTAAGGCGACCTTCTTACCTGGCGTATTTAGCATGGCGGAAATTAAAATCAGGAAAATTAGAGGACGTTCGCCTCTTATCACCTACATATATTCACATAGCCAATCCTATACCCTAACCCTGGAGATTTCATTTGATGCTATTGTTTAGACAAATGGACCATGAGGATTTAGAAGCAGTTAAATCAATCGATAAATTAGCCTTTCCAAATCCATGGCCAGAAAATGCATTTCAATATGAGCTTGAACAGAACACAAATTCAAGATTGTGGGTTGGAGAATTCCAGGATGGTGAACAATCTTCAATTATTGCCCTGGCAGTCATTTGGATTATTTTAGATGAAGCTCACATTGGTACAATTGCCATACATCCTGGATATCAAAATAAAGGATGCGGACAGCAATTTTTGGCATATATTTGCAAACAATTGATTTCTGAAAATATCACTAGAATTTTCTTGGAAGTAAGACAATCCAATGCTGCAGCGATTCATTTATATCAAAAATTTGATTTCACGATTGATGGTGAAAGGAAACATTACTATCGTGATAATAACGAAACCGCGATTTTAATGAGTGCTCCCATAAAAAATAGTGATTTTTACGATCAGTTTCTTTTGGATGATCAATTTACTTCTGATAGTACCAGGAAGGAGATCCAGAAACGATGAATAATTTACATGAAATTGCTTTGCTTGTCTCGAAGTGTCAAGATTGCCCTTTGCACCATTCAAGAGTCAAATCTGTTCCTGGTGAAGGTCCAGAAAATGCCAGGATCATGTTTATTGGTGAAGGACCTGGATTTCATGAAAATCAACAGGGAAGACCATTTGTTGGTCAGGCTGGGAAATTTTTGGATGAATTGTTGTCCGTTTCTGGATTAAAAAGAGAAACTGTTTTCATCACAAATGTAGTAAAATGTCGACCACCTGGAAATCGCGATCCACAACCAGAAGAATTAGAAGCATGTTCGAAATATCTGAATCGGCAAATAGAATTAATAAATCCGGAGATCATCGTTACCTTAGGGCGATTTTCGATGGCAAAATTTTTCGGGCAGGTAAAAGTAAGTCAAATTCATGGAATTATGCGAAAAATTGGTCAAAGATATGTAGTGGCGATGTATCATCCAGCAGCGGCATTACATCAACCTGCACTCAAAAAGACTTTATTAGATGATTTTTCCAAACTAAAGAAATATCTCCAACAAGTTGAAGCAGAACGTGAAATAAAAGAAGTAAACCCAAAAATGTACAATCCAATTGTTGTTGAAAAAAAAGATGATGAAGACACACCAACACAATTGCCATTATTTTAAGACCAAGTGAGGGATAGATGAACACAAAACAAAAATTGATTGAAAAATTTGAAAAAAAAGAAGCAAAAATCGCCATTCTTGGCATGGGTTACGTCGGTCTGCCTTTAGCTGTTGTATTTGCTGAAGCTGGTTTCGATGTTACTGGAATTGATCCGATTCAAGAAAAAGTGGATCTCCTAAATAAGGGTGAAAGTTATATTATCGATGTCCCAACCGAACAAGTAAAGAAATTGATTGAGGAAAAAAGGTTGCATGCAACCTCGGATTTTTCAGTTATTCGAGAAATGGACGCAGTATCGATTTGTGTTCCAACCCCATTAAGAAAGACTGGTGATCCTGATTTATCTTTTATCATATCGGCAACTGAATCTTTATCCCAATTTATGCATTCAGGAATGGTGGTGGTTTTAGAATCCAGCACTTACCCGGGCACTACCCGAGAGATGGTATTACCCAGATTGTTAGAGTGTTGTGATTATAAAGTAGGCAAAGATTTCTTCCTCGCTTTTTCTCCTGAGCGAGTTGACCCTGGTCGCAAGGATTGGACAACCATAAATACACCCAAAGTAATCGGTGGTATTACAGATGATTGTTCTGAAGTCTCAGCAAAATGGTATGCGCAAGCTCTGGAAAAAGTTGTTCCTGTTACTTCCACTGAAGTTGCAGAAATGGCAAAACTTCTGGAAAACACATTCCGAATGATAAATATCGGTCTGGTAAATGAATTGGCTATTATGTGTGACCGATTAAAAGTTGATGTATGGGAAGTAATCGAAGCTGCAGCGACCAAACCTTTTGGTTTTATGAAATTTACCCCGGGTCCAGGATTGGGTGGACATTGTATTCCGATTGATCCGTTGTATTTATCCTGGAAATTAAAATCACTGAACTATAATGCGAGATTTATTGAACTCGCCTCAGAAATTAATACCAATATGCCCAGATTTGTGGTTGGCAAAGTTCAGGATGCTTTGAACGATGTTGGTAAACCAGTCCGGGGTAGTGATATTCTTGTACTGGGTGCTGCTTACAAACCTGATATTGATGATGTGCGAGAATCACCTGCTCTGGATGTGATTCACCTTCTTGAGCAAAAAGGTGCAAAAATAAGCTTCCATGATCCTTATGTGCACCATATCACCCATGAAGATTGGGAGATGGAATCAATCCAGGATCTCAACAAAGGAATTGAGAAAGCTGATTGTGTCGTTATTGTCACCAATCATAAGGTCTATGATTATGGTGAAATCCTTGAAAAATCCCAACTGATTGTAGATTCCAGAAATGCATTGGGAGAAATTGGACGTAAGAGCCCGAAAGTTGTAAGACTATAATGGGGAATTATCTTGTCACGGGTGCTGCAGGATTCATTGGTCAAAGAGTTTCTGAACTTTTGATGGCGGATGGTCATGTTGTGTTTGGCCTTGATAATTTGAATGATGCCTACGATGTACGCGTTAAACTCTGGCGATTAAACCAATTAAAACAATATGAGTTATTTCGTTTTAAGCAACTTGATATCAGTGATTATGAAATTCTAAAAGATTGGATACACCATTTAGAAAAACCAATTGATGCGATCATTAATCTTGCTGCTCGTGCCGGTGTGCGCCAATCGGTTGAAAATCCCTGGGTATATGTGAATACAAATGTGGTTGGAAATTTAAATTTATTAGAAATTGCCAGACACTTGAAGATAAAAAAATATATTTTAGCATCCACATCCAGTTTATATGGAGAGAATCCTCCTTTACCAACGCCGGAATCAGCCGATAGTGATCATCCCTTACAGCCTTATGCCGCCAGTAAAAAAGGTGCTGAAGCTTTGTGTCATTCGTATCACTATCTTTATGGAATTGATACGACGGTGTTTCGCTATTTCACTGTTTATGGCCCCGCTGGAAGACCTGATATGGTGATGTTCCGGTTGGCAAAATGGATTGCAGAAGGGCACCCTGTTTATGTTACTGGTGATGGGAATCAAGCAAGAGGATTTACATATATTGATGATATTGCGCGTGGGACAATTCTTGGTCTAAAAGAATTGAATTATGAATTGATTAATCTTGGAGGACATGAAGTAATCACGATTAATGAACTGGTTCGAGTCATGGAAGAAAAGATTGGAAAAAAAGCCAACATTCAATATATAGACCAACATAAAGCTGATGTTATGCAAAATTGTGCCAATGTTGAAAAAGCCCAACAAATTCTAAATTGGGAACCCAAAGTAAATTTGGATCAAGGTATAGCGAATTTAGTCAATTGGTATTTTCAAGAAAGGGATTGGGTCAGTCAGGTCGCAACACCATGAAGTCTCCTTTAAAGATTTACCATGAATGGAAACAAGATAAATCTTTAGGGGAAGTCATCAAAAATACTGGTTATATGGTTACCAGTAATACTGCAAGTACGGGCTTAACCTTTGTTCAGGGAATGCTTGCAGCGATCATATTAGGTCCCATTGAATATGGGCTCCTGGGAATGGTTGTATCATTTGCTTCAAATGTTAATCGGTTATTATCTTTCCGAATGGGAGAATTGGTCGTCAAATTTGGCGGAGAGTACCTTGAAAAAAAGGAAATTAAAAAAGCTGCAGCGGTTATCAAGTTTGCAGGTCTTGCTGAAATAGTCACATCCATAGTCGCATATTTATTATTAATTGTTTTAGCACCATGGGCTGCAAAAGTAATTCTCAAGGATCCGCTGATCACCAGATGGATAATTATTTATGGAACAGCCTTGCTTGCAAATTTTATGACGGAAACCTCAACTGCCATTCTTCAAATTGGTGATCGATACAGAAAGCTAGCTACTTTAAATTTCCTTCAAAGTTTATTAACAGCAATCTGGATTGTGATTTTATTTTTTACCAAAGGCGACTTAATCCAGGTACTATTCGCCTATCTAGCAGGAAAATTCCTGTTTGGTTCTGGAATATTCTTACTTGGAATGATTACTTTGAGAGAAATAATTGGTAAGAATTGGTGGAAGGCAAGTTTAGGTGAGTTAGATAACAAAAAAGGTTTAATGAAATTTGCGTTCAGTACCAATATTAGCAGTACGCTTAATCTGGTCATTCGTGATAGTGAAGTGTTATGGGTGGGATATTTTCTGAGTCCGTTATATGCCGGATATTACAAATTCAGTGTGGCTGTTATCAACGCAATAATTTTGCCAGTTTCACAATTTATTACCGTTACCTATCCGCAGATCAATAAAAAAGTTATCGCTAAACATTGGAAAGATCTGAAAAGATTGCTTAGGGGAACCAGTACTCTTGCTTTTGCATGGATAATTCTTTGTATTATTGGTTTGATGATTTTCGGAGAATGGGTATTATCTTTAATAAAAGATGGTGCATATATTCCTTCATTACCGTATATTTATGTATTAATGATCGGATATGGATTTGCCAGTGTCTTTTTTTGGAATAGAAACCTGTTATTGTCGTTTAATTTGCCAGACCTTCCAATAAAAATTATGGCAATTGTGGGAGGTGTAAAAACTTTATTAATGTTTTTTCTCATTCCAAAATTTGGTTACTTGATGCAGGCTGGTTTGTTAAGCGCATATTTTATCGTCTCAATAGGCGTAATGGTATACTTGGGTTTGAGGAAAATCTCCTTTGAAGAAAAGGTGGCATTCGTCAATGCAGATAGCAGTTATAACAACTAGCCAGGTTCCTTCCATTACGGCCAATAGTATCCAGGTTATGAAAGTTTGTCAGTCCTATTGTCAATTAGGGCATGATGTTACCTTAATTGTTCCCGGGAGAAAGACAACCAATTGGGATGAGATATCAAAAATTTTCGGAATTCAATCAAAATTTTCCATTAAATATATTCCGTCCCTTAGAATTTTCCGACGATATGATTTCTCATTTATTTCAGGTATGATTATTTTCTTCAAAAAATATGACCTGATTCACACCTGGATGCCACAGATAGCAAGTATTGCCGGATTTTTTAGGAAACCTTATATTATTGAATTGCATGGAATGCCGACAGGAAAATTTGGTCCAAAAATATTTAAAGACATTTTTTTTTCAAACCATAAAAAACGTTTTTTGTGTATTACGAATGCATTAAAAGAAATGTATGAGACAGCGTATGAATTTAGGTTCAAGGAGTCAGAAATTCAGATCGCACCGAATGGTGTTGCTCTAGAACCATATTTGAATTTACCTGAAACGTCTGATATTAAAAAAAATCTTGGTATAAAAAATCAATTTACTGCTGTTTATACAGGGCATCTCTATCAAGGTAGAGGAATGGATCTGCTGGTTAAATTAGCAATAAAATTACCCGAAATTCAATTCATCTGGGTTGGGGGAAGGGAAGAAGATGTTCACCAGTGGAGAGATTATATCAATAAGAATCAGATCAAGAACATTAGACTGGTTGGTTTTGTTGGAAATGAATATATTCCAGCTTATCAATCGGCTGGAGATGTTCTGTTAATGCCATATGAAATGAGTATTGCGGGCAGTAGTGGCGGAAATTCTGTAGATTTTTGCAGCCCGATGAAAATGTTCGAATATATGGCTGCTGGAAAGCCTATTATCTCCAGCGATCTTCCGATCTTACATGAAGTCTTGAATGAAAAAAATGCCATTTTGTGTTCATACAATGACGTTAACCAATGGGTTGATGCAATCAACCTGATTAAGAATGATCCTGATTATGGAATCAGGCTCGGCAATCAGGCAAGATTGGATGTTGAAAAATATTCCTGGATTGAACGGGCAAAAAAATCATTGGACGGATTTGTAGTATGAAAACGATAATGAGATTTGGTTTGTCCATCATTCTTGGGTCCATCATTTCATGGATTTTTTATTTCTTTTCTGAATTTAACTTTAAAGATGTTTTTTGGGGGACATGGCTGTTTACATCGCTTTTATTTTTATTATTGATTTATTTAATTAAAAAATCTGAAGTAACAAAATTCCTAACCTGGGTAATTGGGATTTCCCTCTTTTTGCGATTGGGATTGGGATTAATAACTACTGAAAACTTGATAGATTGGGGATACGATCAGGAGCCTTATCAGAGTGGATATCTATTTAAAGATGCGTATAGTCGAGATAATCAAGCATGGGATCTGGCAATTTCAGATCAACCCATTTGGGCTGCGTTTTCAAACGATTTTTTTACTGACCAATATGGTGGATTATTAGCACTCAGTAGTTTGATCTATCGCCTTTTTACTCCTGATGCTCATTTTCAAATGAATATCATCTTTTTTGTAACGATGATTAATGTGATTGGTATTTTATTTCTTGCGTCGGGTTTAAGGGAAAAAAATAAGGATATTGGTTTATCGTCATCTTCAAAAATCATTATTTTAATTTTTTCATTTTATCCGGATGCGATTTTGTTCAGTGCTTCCCAAATGCGGGAGCCAATTTTATTAGGGTTATCTGCTTGTTTATTCTGGATTATTCATAAACAAAAAATAAAAAAATGGAATAGATTTGCTTTATTTTCCTTATTCTCAATTTTCATATTGTTGATTTCATTAAAAATTGGTATTTTTATTATTTTCTCTTTCCTGATTTGGATGTTATTTCAACCGTACAGAAAACAAATTAAGGTACTAAATTCAAAAATCATAATTCTTCCTGTGGTTGTAATTGTTCTATTTGCGTTGTTCTTTTCTTATAATTGGATTTTAGAAGCTGGGAAATGGGATGCATTATTGCTGGAACGAAACTCAGGTTTTGTTCAATATATTGTCTCAATCATTGGAACGCGGTATCGATTACTGTTCGCGTCCATTTATGGATTATTTCAACCTGTATTACCAGCAGCTTTGATTGAACCTTCAAAATTATTCTGGAAAATTCTGAACTCTTTAAGGGCTCTGGGTTGGTACTTAATGTTACCGATCTTCGTTTATGGAATTGTTTATTTCTTCCGGGAAAAAGAAAAAATCAAAAAATTTGAGTATCTCGTTATCTGGTCACTCAGTGTTTTCTGGATAATGCTGTCATCCATAAGAGCCGGTGGAGATATGTGGGACAATCCACGCTACAGATTGGGTTTTCTGGTTTTTATTGCTTACATTATTGGGGTTGCTTTTTATCAAGGTTGGAAAACAAAAGACCATTGGTTGACACGATTTTTTATCGCTGAACTAGTTTTTGTTCTGTTCTTTTTACAGTGGTATATTTCCAGGTACACTGGTCTTTTTGAAAATCTACCATTTTTCCAAATGGTATTCGTCTTAACCATAATTTTTGGATTAATCCTTATCACGGGGATTGTCAAAGAAGTAAAAAACCACAAATTGATCAATGCAAATAAAGAAAATTAGGTTAACTTTCGATAGAACCTTCTAAATAATTATTAGAAACGAATCCAAAAATAATCCAATAATATGGTAATGCAAAGCTATCAATACTAAATCCTTCAATAAGCAGGGTTATTAATGCGATTTGGCCTACCAATCCCCAGTAGTTGTGAAGGTGTGATTTTTTTCTTTGAAACTGGTTTGATCTTAAAAGAATTAATATTAACCAGGTTCCAAAACATAAGAATCCTATAATGCCTGTTTCAGATAAAAGTCGAATCCAAATGTTTTTTACGTTCCCCTGATAATTGGCTTGATAAATCAGGTGACGCGGTTCATCCAAAGCCCAGGCAAATGAAGGCATATAGTCTTCAAAAAAGAATCCTACATTTCCCAATCCTACCCCAAATATTGGGTAATCATTAAACACCTGCCAACCAGTTTGCCAATACAGAATTCTTTCGGCAAATACAAATTCATTTGCAATAGAAAACAAATTTCTGTTTTGATAAGTGTCAACTTCGAAAAGTGATTCCATACGAGAGTCGAATCTGCTGAAAAAAAACAATCCTGTTATCAAAAGCAAAATATATAAAAAGACGAAAATGACCGGCAAGAATTTCAATAAAAAACGGAGGTTATTGGTTTTGTACTTTTCTTGCATTTTTTTGATGATTCGTTGATTTAGGGTAATGAAAAGGTATGAAATCACCACAATAAAAGTAATCCAACCAACCCTGGATTTCGAAAAAAATAAAATAAAAACTGAAATTCCGAGGAAAAAATCTTCGAGGATCAATTTTTGAAAAATACGCTTAAACACACTCCGTCGATTTACTGTTGCACTGATCCAAATTGGGATGTAAAACATATTCAATTGATGTGCAAGCCAGGATGGTTCAAATGCAAATCCAGTTAATCGATCTTTATATAGAGTTCCTGACGTTGTTATGTGTTTTTGAATGGTTGTCATCCAGGCTGGATAATCGTGAACAATCTGGCCAAAGACAAATTGCAATAAACACCAAATCATTAACGGGATAAAACTGTACCCGATAATCCGTAGAGTTTTGTTCAGAACTTTCTCGGATTGGATAATTTGAATTGTTACAAAATAAAAAGAAATACCAATTAATAATGTTCCAATCCCCTCAATGATATTGCGAAAAATTGAAAAATCTTTTTGTATTGGAATTGACAACCAAAACGCGAGTAATGATGAAAAAATTGCCAATAACCCAAATATAAGAACTGGTTGTAACAATGTTTGGATGTTTGTCGTACTTTTGGACAAAGAAAAAACAGTGATGATCAACAACACAAATAAAAATAAAATGGAGGGAGCAGCAACCATCTCTGAGCCAAGTAGCTTACTGGCTAAAGGTAGACTGGTAAAAGGTAAAAGAAAAATAAGTACGTACCAGAATAGATGACTTACCTGAAAAATTTTATTATTTTCCATTTGTTCGATTGACAAGAAATAAGAAAGAGACCAAAAACCCAAAAATGGCCCCGCTCATTACCAAATAATTGGTCTGAAATCGAGAAGCTTTTTGAGGTACCTCTGCTGGAATGACATCAGAAAACCTAATGCCCGGAAATATATTCTTACTCAATAGTAATTCCTGTTGCAGCATTTGATTAAGATCATCAATAGAAAAATTATCAGGAAGTATATCGACACACTCGGCAGGTGTTGGGGAAATGAAAAAGGCCGTTTCTATACAACTTTCATAAGAGAGCAGCCTTCTATTCAACGATTCATAATTTAATGCATGAATGTATGATTCAGATAATATTTCATGTGACATGATCGCCCATTGATTTGCCCATTGTGCACTTATCGTTGGATCATTCGATTGACAGCGAAATAAGATTGAATTCACCTGTCGTTCAATAAAACATGAATTTTGGAAATTTGAAACATCCAAATTTGGGTAATCAATTTTTGTGATTGTCTTGTCTATTACTTCATTTGTTTGAAAAAGACTGATGATATTTCCGATCATCTGATCTTGTTCATATTGAGAAAGGTGACCAACTTCTTTGAAGTTTATCACTACGGATAGTTCTGCTTGTGCAATAAAAACAGGTGCAATAAAGATGAATGAAGTTAAATAGGCAATGAATCCACCAACAATTCCACCCATGAGCAATAACCACCAATTTTTGAAGATTTTTGAAATGCTGTGATTGAAAGAAAACTGTCCCATAAGCATTCTAAGATGATCCTTCTACCTGATTATATGATGATTTCAAATATTGTTCAGGTATAATTCAACCACAATGACTGAAAACCATAGGTTTCCCCAGAAATTATTTTATGTATTATCAGCAATCGAAACAATTATCGCCTTTGTCGTTTTGGCTCGAATTCCAACGGATCCAAAAAATGTATTAATTGCTGGTTTATCTTTCAATCGACTTTTGTTGTTAGGAGTTATGCTCCTCATTCTAGGTTTGTGTATTTATCAATTATCACGGTTGAAATTTACTATTCTTGAACCCAGGTTGCTTCTTATTCTCAACAAATTTTTCACTAATTATGAGTGGGCTTATTTTTTTATTTTATTTTTGTGTTGGATAGTGATCATTTTTCCAGCATATCGATTTGGAAAATATGAAGTTATTTATTCTCGAATCCAGCCATTAATAGTATTAATTTCATCAATAATTATTACATTATTAATATTGCTCAAATTTAACATTAAAAAATCATCGATTAAATTATCTTCGAAGATAAATGTTAAAATTTTACTAATTTTTCTGATACTCGTTTCTCTCGTTTGGATTTTCCTGATCACCACAAGAATTGGACTGGATATAGATCATGATTTTTGGGGTGGGGCAGCTACTCCAATACTTCCCCTAGTTCTTATTACTTCGTTATTTATCCCTATTTTATTAACTTCTCTTTGGAAAAAAAGTGATTCGCCTGAAAATAATGGGAATTGGATTATAAAGTTTTTTCCAATATTTTTGTTTTTATCAGCAATACTCATTTGGAATTTAGAGCCTTTTACTCCCCATTTTTTTACACCTAAGGTCCGAGCTCCCAATTATGAATATTATCCATATTCTGATGCCCAAATTTATGATATGACTGCTCAATCCTTGCTGAATGGGGAAGGATACATGAATAGGGGGTACGTCCAAAGACCTTTGTATGGCTTTATGCTATTCATTTTTCATAATTTAGTTGGACAAAAATACCTGAATGTTGTTCTTTTACAAACAATTCTGTATGCTTTTTTCCCGGTTCTGATGTTTTATCTGGGAAAGAAACTATTTTCACCATTTATTGGCATTTCTCTCGGGGTAATATCCGTTTTACGAGAATTAACAGCTTTCCAGGCTTCACCATACATGGAAATCGTCCATTCAAAACTGTATATGACGGATAACTGGGCAAGTTTTTTTGCCCTACTTATTACTTTACTCGTAATATTTTGGTTCATGAATAAAAAAGAAAATAATCTGCTTCTGGTACTTATTGGTGCAATTATGGGGATCAGTTTGCTGATGAGAATCAATTTATTGCTCATTTTTATTCCAATCTTTGCGACTGTCTTTTTAAAAAATAAAAATAATTTAAGAATTCGGTTTATGAGAATTGGAATACTGGGATTGTCATCTTTTATTATTTTATTACCATGGATGTTCAGGAACTATTATCAAATTGGAGAATTCGGGATTGAACCTCAAAAATTTAGAATGGTGATAGAGACACGATTTGGCATCGAGGAAAATTCAGATTCAATTGAGTCAGGATCAACAAAACCTTCTCAAATGATTATGCCTGAAAATATATCAAATAATTTTCTTAATAAAATTGATACTGATGGTGTGCTCAATATATTAAGATTTACCACTGCGAATTTTTTACACAATGAAATTCATTCTATCCTCATTTTTCCGAATTCAATATTTGCCGAATCTATCAATGGGGTAATTAAGAAAAATGGTTATATACAAGAAAGCTGGGTAGGAGAGATTAATTTAAGGCAATTTATTGCAATTATCTTCAATTTACTTTTTATTGGACTGGGAATTTCAATCATTTACAAGAAATTAGGATGGTTTGGTCTATTTCCGTTGTCCATCCATCTCTTTTATAATTTATCAAATGGCTTAGCCAGGGTTTCTGGGTGGCGATATGTTATTGTGACAGATTGGGTAATCATTTTATATTACATGGTTGGAATTATTTTTATTCTCCACACTCTTCTTGAAAAAACCGGAATATCAGATATTCGTTTAAATGTCTTGGATAATTATGAAACGGTTATACCAGGTGAAAAGCAGGCAAGCTCCATAGGAAAACCTATTATTCTATCCAGTATAATTTTTGTTGTGGTCATTGCGATAGGAATGGTATTGCCGGAATTGTTGATTAAAAAGAAATATCCAGGAGAGATATCAAGAGAAGAATTTCTGCAATTGATTGAGGTGAATAATTTTGATTCTGATCATAATATGATAAGAAGCTTAGCTGATGATGCCGATTTCGTGTACATTCACACAAAGGCATTTTACCCAAGGTATTATGATCCAGGCGAAGGAGAACCAGGTTTCAACATTGAGTGGTTGTCAGCACAGGAATATGGTAATTTGGGATTCATGATCCTTTCCCCTCAAATCACTGGTGCAACTCTCAAAGTAGAAAAACCCCCCGAGTTCTTCCCACATGATACAGATGTATTTATAATTGGTACGTGGGTACCCTCCAGTTATATTGGTAAATATATTAAAGCTAATGTAATTTATTTTCCAGAAAATGGAAAATTAATTACCTCTCAAAATTATCCATAAAAGATTAGCAATAGGTGAAGTTTGTTAAATAACAAAAACTATTATGTTTATGATGCAAAGAATAAGACTGCCAAGCCCTTTGAAGAGCTTCGGCAAGCATATAATTATCGATATTTGATATCTCAATTACTCCGTCGAGATATTGTCACAAGATATAAGCGGTCATTCCTGGGAATTGGCTGGACCATGCTCAATCCCTTAGGGACTATGATTGTTTTGTCCATTGCTTTTTCGCAAGTCTTTAAAATGACGGAAGGATACCCAGCATATGTATTGAGTGGATTGATGGCTTGGAATTTCTTCTCACAGACCACTTATGCGAGTATGGTCAATTTGGTTTGGGGTGGAGGCTTATTAAAAAGAATTTACATGCCTCGCACCTCGTTTGCTTTAGCCGCGATTGGAACAGGATTGGTTAATACCCTTTTAACGATTATTCCAATGATTATAGTAATGCTTGTCCTGGGTGTACCTGTAAAATTAACTATTTTTTTCACTCCAATTCCTTTAATGTTATTGGCATTATTCTCATTAGGTTTTGGATTAATACTTTCTACTCTTGCTGTTTATTTTCCTGATGTGGCTGAAATGTACCAAATAGTTTTAACTGCTTGGATGTACCTTACCCCGGTAATATACCCTGAAGAGATTTTGCCTGAAAACATCTTTTTCATTATCTCAACCTTTAATCCTATGTATAGTTTGATGAAACTATTTCGAATACCAATTTATTATGGACGGTTACCAACATTTGAAGAATTTTTATTACCTGCTTTGATTGCGCTTGTTGTCTTTATTATTGGTTGGTTATTTTTTACTTATCGTTCAGATGAATTTGCGTACAAAATATAAGGTGTCCTTGTTGAAAACAATTATTCGATTAGAAAATGTTTCCGTAGAATATCGTATCCCTTCTGAACGAATTGGGACACTTAAAGAATATGCTATTCGTTGGGTGCAAGGAAAAGTCAAACAAAAAAAATTCTTAGCTTTAAAAAATGTTTTTATTGAAATCAATCAAGGCGAAGTTTTTGGTGTTATCGGACATAATGGCGCTGGTAAGAGCACAATGTTAAAACTATTTGCCCGAGTTTTACCACCAACCATTGGAAGAATAGAAATTTCAGGGAGCGTGTCACCACTCTTAGAATTGGGAGCTGGTTTTCATCATGAGTTGTCAGGTCGGGAAAATGTATATCTAAACGGAGCAATTCTAGGTTATTCTCGTGAAGAAATGCAATCAAAATTTGACAGTATAGTTGAATTTTCAGGTTTACATAATTTTATAGAAGCTCCAATACGTACATATTCATCAGGAATGTGGGCTCGATTAGGCTTTGCTGTAGCTACAGCTACCAGGCCTGATATATTATTGGTTGATGAGGTTCTGGCTGTTGGTGATGAAGAATTCCAAAAGAAATGTTTCGAAAGGATAGAGGATTTTCGTAATAATGGAACAACAATCGTTATAGTTGCTCACAGTATGCAAACAATTAAAGATCGCTGTGATAGGGTAAGTTGGTTGGATCATGGTGAAATAAAATTTATTGGTGAGCCTGAAGAAGCAATAAATCAATATCGGAAAAGCCAAGCCAATTAGAGGAAGAATGATTTTTGAAGAATTGTCATTAAGTGGTCTTATAGCCATAAACCCAAAAATTTTTGAAGATGAAAGAGGTTTTTTTTATGAAAGCTTTCATCAAGAAAAATTTATGCGAAATGGAATTGAGGTCAATATTGCCCAGCAAAACCATTCAGGATCAAAAAAGAACATTTTACGAGGATTACATTATCAGATTAAAAATAGTCAAGGAAAATTAGTCAGAGTTATTAAAGGTCAAATTTACGATGTTGCTGTAGATTTGCGAAAATCATCATCGACATTTGGAAAATGGGAAAGCATTATTCTAAATGAAGATAATAAGAAATTATTATGGGTTCCCTCAGGTTTCGCTCATGGATTTCTTGTCATGAGTGATTGGGCAGAGGTTGAATATAGCACAAGTGATTTTTATAGTCCTGAACATGAGAGGACCATCATTTGGAATGATCCTGAGTTAAATATTCAGTGGCCTTTTCTGGCAGGCGAACAACCGATTTTATCCGATAAAGATAGTCAAGGCAAATTATTAAGGGACGCAGAAACGTATGAGTGAACCCAAAAATTTATTGGTAACAGGTGGAGCTGGATTTATTGGCTCGAATTTTATCCACTATATAATTACGAATGAACCTTCCTGGAATATTGTCAATTTAGATTTATTAACATACGCAGGTCATTTAGAAAATTTATCAGATATTCCGAATGATAAATATTCATTCATTAAAGGTGATATTTGTGATAAAGAACTGGTAGAAAAAATTCTGAATGATTATCACATTGACACGATTGTTCATTTTGCAGCCGAATCGCATGTAGATCGTTCGATTGAAGGTCCAGGAGCCTTTATTCAAACCAACATTGTGGGAACTTTTAATTTACTGGAAATTGCCCGACAATATTGGAAAAATAATGGGGGATATGATGGAAAACGGTTCCATCATGTATCCACTGATGAAGTGTTTGGCATGTTAAAGATGAGTGATCCCGCCTTCACTGAGGACACTCCTTATTCACCCAATTCTCCTTATGCTGCTTCTAAAGCATCCAGTGACCATCTGGTGCGGTCATACCAACACACATTTGGGTTACCGGCTACCATCACAAATTGTTCCAACAATTATGGACCCTATCAATTTCCTGAAAAATTGATCCCACTTATTATCCTGAATGCTGTAAACGGAAAAACATTACCCATTTATGGAGACGGGCAACAAATCAGAGATTGGCTTTTTGTTGAAGATCATTGTGAAGCAATTGTTACAGTCTTGAAAAGTGGGGTAGTTGGGGAAACCTACAATATTGGGGGGGAGAATCAGTTCCCAAATTTAGAAATTGTTAAAAAGATCTGTCAGTTGGTGGATGAATATTTACCTGAATCACCTTATTATCCACATGAAAAATTAATCACCTATGTAAAAGACCGCCCTGGCCATGATTTTCGCTATGATATGAATATCTCCAAAATTCGTCGGGAGTTAGGATGGTCTCCTAAGTTTTCATTAGAAACAGGACTGGCATTTACAGTTAAATGGTATTTAAATCATCAGGATTGGATTGAAAATGTCACCGGAAGTAAAGCGTTTTCAGATTGGATTACGAAAAATTATCAAAAGAGGGAGAAATAATTATGAAGGGGATCATTCTTGCAGGTGGAAAAGGGACACGATTGTATCCACTGACTCTTGCAGTAAGTAAGCAAATGTTGCCTGTATATGATAAACCTATGATTTATTACCCATTATCAATGTTGATGTTGGCTGGCATAAGAGAAATTCTGGTTATCAGTACACCCGTCGATTTACCAATGTTCAGGCGTTTATTAGGCACTGGTGAGCAATGGGGCATCAAATTTTCGTATGCTGAACAAGCCACACCTCGTGGGTTAGCTGACGCCTTTATTGTCGGACAGGACTTTATCCAGTCTGAACCCGTGGCGTTGATTTTAGGCGATAATATTTTCTATGGAAGAGGGTTGGGAAAGATATTGCAAGCTGCAGCAGAAAGAAAAGATGGAGCCACTATTTTTGCTTATCCAGTGCGCGATCCCGAACGCTATGGTGTGGTGGCATTCGATTCTTCAGGGAAAGCGTATAGCATCGAGGAAAAACCTTCTATACCCTTATCCAATTATGCCGTACCAGGAATTTATTTTTATGACTCAAAAGTTACGGAGTACGCCATCAATTTAAAACCATCCCCTAGAGGTGAAATTGAAATAACGGATATCAATCGATTGTATTTATCTAAGGAAAAATTGTTTGTTGAAGTGCTGGGTAGAGGCGTCGCCTGGTTGGATGCGGGGAAGCATGAAGCCCTCTTGCAAGCCTCAACATTTGTTCAGACTGTTCAGGAGAGGCAGGGAATGATGATATCCTGCCCTGAGGAGATTGCCTTCAGAAAAGGGTTTATTGATACTGATCAATTAAATTCTTTAGCCAAACAATATGAAGGCAATGGCTATGGCCAGTATTTGTTGGAACTTAGCAAAGAGTTTGCTCAACAATGAAAATTTTACTTCTAGGATCAAATGGTCAGCTTGGCTATGAAGCAACCCGAACTCTATTTTGTTATGGTGATATAGTAGCAGTTGATTATCCGGATATAGATTTCACAAAACCTGATCAAGTCATTAAACTCGTAAAGGAAGTCAATCCTGACCTTATTTATAATGCTGTGGCTTATACAGATGTAGATAAAGCTGAGTTGGAACCAGAAAAAGCGATGCTGGTCAACTGTCACACTCCTGGAGAAGTGGCGAATTATTGCAAGAAAAACAAAGTTCCATTTATCCATTTTTCAACAGATTATGTCTTTGATGGCCAGAAAAAAGCCTTGTACACCGAGGAGGATATCCCAAACCCAATAAACATATATGGGAAATCTAAATTTGCCGGTGAGCAGGCTATCATTGACAGTCAATGTACATATGTAATTTTCCGAACCAGTTGGGTGTATAGTATGCGAGCAGGTGGTTTTGTTAAAAAAGTGATTAATTGGGCTCAGAACAATGAGGAGATAAGAATAGTGGACGATCAGATTGGAAACCCGACCTGGGCAAGAACTCTTGCAATTTTATCAACTCATTTAGTTAGAAATAATTATCAAGATCTTTATCCTTATATTGAGGAAAAGAAAGGTGTATATCATCTTGGAGGTGGAGGATTTACCTCTCGATTTGAGTGGACAAAATCGATAGTTGATAATCTTCCTAAAGATATTCCAATGATGGTAAAAATGATCCTTCCAGCGAAAACAGTTGATTTCCCAACACCAGCAAAAAGACCTTTATTTTCCGCTTTAGATTGTTCAAAATTTGAATCAACTTTTTCTTTGAAAATCCCGAATTGGGAATTAGCAACCAAATTGATGCTGAAAAATTGAAATGATCAACCCGATTTCAAAATTATTATTACATGAATATCAAGTTAATGCCGAAGGTGGAATTATATATGTTGATCATAAGGTAAAAATTTGGTTGGAATCCTTTTCAAAAGATGGAAGCGATAAACGATCGAATATCGAAGAAAAAATTTTCAAGCAAATCACCAAATCTGGATTTGATGAAAATCCAGATGTATCTCCACCGGAATTTTTTCCCAAAATTTCATTAATTTTAGTTTTATATAACAGCAAATTTTGGTTAGATAATTTATCAATGATGTTTGAAAATTTAAAATCTTATTTTTATGAAATCATCATTATTGATAATGGTTCAAAAGATGATTGTATGAATTTATTAATGGAAAGAATCGCAGGATTAATTTGCATCAAGAATGACAAATCCAACTCATTTTCAATAGCGATTAATCAAGGAACTAGAATAGCTTCAGGAGAGGTGTTCTTGATAATAAATCCTGATATTTATATTCCAAGAAGTTCTTTATGGGCTTTAATTGAATGTTACAATAAAAATAATGAGGTTGCTGCAATTTCTCCAAAATTGATGTTAATGAAAACTCCGGGGTTTATCAATGGAATTGGAAATGTTGTCAAACCTTTTTGGCATGGTTATGATGTAGGTTTGGGACATCTTGATGTAGGCCAATTCGATCACATTTCTGAATTACCATCAGCTTGTTTTGCAGCAATATTAATTCCACAAAAAAGTTGGGAAAAAGTTGGAGAATTAGATGAGGAATTTCCGATGTATTACGAGGATTCTGACTGGTGTTATCGAGCAAGAGGGTTGGGGTTAAAAATTAAATTTTGTAAGGAATCAAAAATTTACCACGCATTTAAATCTTATAAAAACAAAAATATTTACATTGAAGATTCTTATATAAAAAATACAACATATGGAAGGATTAGGTTTGTTAAAAAAAATCTTTCATATTTTTCTCAAAAATTTTATTTACTTAGTTATGTTTTAAATGATGTATTTCAATTGTTTAAATATTCAATAAAGAGTCATAGAATCCAATTAAAAAATTACTTAATGGTATGGAAAAAGTTATTCCAAGTTAAAAATGAATGGCGTGAATCATATGAAGCGAAATTGGGAAAATGTGAAATTGAGAAAATGAAAAACCTATTTCCAACTACATTAGATGGAATACCTGTATTAAAATGGAAAACTATGCAGACAATTATCAATAATGAGAAATACTTATAGAGAAAATTAATCCAAATGTTGAAAACAGAACAAGATGATAATAAATTTGAAAGAATTGTCTATTACACCTTAGGGTATGAAGAAGATGCTATTTCTTATTTAAGATGTCTAGGGCCAGCTAAAACCTTAGGAAAAAAAGTATTGTTAGGCGTTGAAAATGGGTTAATAAATATTGATCTCGTAAATGATTCCGATATAGTTTTTATTGAAAGAGATTTCCCAAGAAAATTTGATGAATTCAATCAAATCAGGAAATTAGCTAAACAAAAAAACATACCTGTTATTTATGATATTGATGACTTACTTTTTGATCTCCCTGAATCGCACCCAGATCAAATTTCTGGGTATTATTCAACTTCACTATTACCAATCCTAGATGCGATTATTGGATCTGACTTGGTCATTGTTTCATCAGATAATTTAAAGAATTATTTCAATTATTACAACTCGAATATTGAGATTTTTTATAATTACTTGAATGATGATATTTGGAAATTAAACCAAAATAATTTTTCAAATAATGAACCACCAACAATTATTGGTTACATGGGTGGACACACACATTTACCAGACTTAGTATCCATCAAACCTGCAGTATTAAACATTTTAGAAAAATATGGAGAAAAAGTAATCTTAAAAATTTGGGGTTTAACTCCTCCTGAAGAATTAAAAAATCATAAACAGGTAGAATGGACAATACCGAATCTATGGAACTATCCAAATTTTGCTGAGTATTTTCAAAAAATAAAAGTAGATATTTTTATCGCTCCATTAATTGACAATAAATTTAACCAATCTAAAAGTTTTATTAAATATTTAGAATATGGTTCTTTAGGGGTTCCCGCAATTTTTAGCAATGTTGAACCGTATAAAAATATTATTGAACATGAAAATAATGGATTATTAGCTTCATCATTGACAGATTGGGAAAAATACTTGTCATTTTTAATCGAAAATGAACAAGAACGAAAAAAGATTTCAAAAAATATAACAATCGATATTGAGGATAACTGGTTACTATCAAAAAATATTTCTAAATGGAATGAATTATTAAAATTTTCTTTTGAGGTTGATAATAGAAATCTCAAACTTGATAATGCATATCTTAGGCAATTTTTGAATATCAACAATCAAATTTCAACCAAAATAAGATTGATTGAGAACGAGATTATCATTAAAAATCAACAAATAAATGAACAAGAAAGATTAGTAAACGAATTACAATCTGAATTGATAAATATAAAATCATCGAGGATATGGAAAACTGCTCAATATCTTCAAAAATGTTTCAATAAAATTGTCCCATTCAATAGTAAAAGATATATTTTTTTAAGAAGAATTTTTCACAGATATAAATATTTGAGAAATTATTATCGAATAATAAACAATAGAAAACACAAACGAAATTCTCCATTAATTTCTGTTGTAATTCCGATTTTTGACAGAACTGAAATATTAATTGAAAGCATTGAATCAATTCTTAAACAATCCTATAAGAATTTTGAATTAATTTTAGTCTGTGATGGGTCCCCAGAGGACACTTTAAAAATCGTACAATATTATGAATCCACCCAAAAGAAAGTTAGAGCTTTTTATTTTAAAAATAATAGTGGAAATGCCGTTCGAGGAAGAAATAAAGGGATTAAAGAAGCTCGTGGAAAATTCATAGCTTTTCAAGATAGTGATGATATCGCTGAAGTGGATAGACTGAAGACTTCTCTCTTTTTTATAAACACATTTGATGTTGATGTAGTGTATGGTGGATGGAGAGCAATAAATGATGGATCTCGTGACATTGATATTGAAAATGGACAAGAAATTTTTAGTCCTGAGTGTTCATTCGAACAATTAAAAACCACATGTGTTCCTTGTCAAAGTACCGTTATGGCAAAAGTTTCAGTGTTACGCGAGGTTGGAGGGTTTAATGAAAGGATGAAATATCGCGAAGACCATGAGTTATGGTTGCGAATTGCTCATTTAGGATACTCGTTCAAAGCTATTGATAAGATTTTAACAAATTTACGATTACATAAAAACAATTTAGAGTTGAAATACAAAGACTCAGATGACAAATGGTTTTCAATAATGCTCGAGGAATATAAAAAAGAACGAAAAATGAAACCAAAAATCGGATATATAATTCCCGGCACTGGAATATCAGGTGGAATTGGTGTTGTTTGTGAACACACAAATAGACTTTTGAAACGTGGTTTTGATGTAACAATGATTTCTGAGGATAATAAAACAGAAATAAATTGGTATCCAAATCAAATGGTTAATGTATTACCTTTAACTTCTATTTCTAATAATTATGATATTCTGGTAGCGACAGGGTGGACGACAGCTTTTTACCTTCAACAAATTAATGCAAAAAGAAAAATCTATTTTGTTCAATCGGATGAAAGTAGATTTTTTGAAAAAAATGATCCGAACGTAAAAAAAGTTTTGGAAACCTACCAAATGGATTTTGAGTTCATGACCGAGGCAAAATGGATAAAACAATGGTTGAAGGAAAAATTTAATAAAGACGCAATATTGGTCCCCAATGGATTAAATAGAGAAATATTTCATCAATCTCAGTCCATTGAGCCTAAAAATGACAAGTGTAGGATTTTATTAGAAGGTGCAATAGATCTTCCTTATAAAGGAATGAAGGAAGCATTTGAAGTAGTGAGATCTTTAGATGTTGAAGTATGGTGTATCAGTTACTCCGGTGAACCAAAATCAGATTGGAGATGTGACAGATTTTTTTCATATGTTCCAATAAATTATATGAGACATATATATTCAAGTTGTGATATCTTGTTGAAAATGAGTAAAGTCGAAGGATTTTTTGGACCTCCAATGGAAATGATGGCATGTGGAGGGGCAGTTATCGTGTCAAAGGTCACAGGTTATGATGAATACATAATTAATGGTTACAATGCAATCGTCGTAGAGCCGAATGATATCAACCAAGCACAAAAAGCAATTAGAGATTTGATACATGATGAAGACTTACGTATCAGATTAATTAATAACGGTTTAGAAACTGTAAAAAAATGGGAATGGGACCCTTCAATTGACATTTTAGAAAGTTATTTGATATCAAATAATTTAGAAATATAATTTTTCTTAGATTGGAAAATATGTCGACAATAATTATCAAAAGTCTGGTGAACATAAGAAATTTCTTATTTCCCATCGGTACAATTAGGCGGAATTTTGTTGATAAACTCCAAAAGAAGATTTTTGAATTTTTTCAAAAAAAGATTCAAAATATTCATTTTGTCGAAAATTGTATCGACTCTAACAAATCAAATGAAAGTGGTTTTTTTGATTTAAATTTCTACAATGAAATTGAACCAATAAACTTAAGTAATCAAATAGACATAATAATTTGTGTGGGTAATAATGTTAATAATATTGAAGAATGTTTGAAATCAATAAAAAAATATTCCAAAGAAGGAACATACAAAATTCATCTTGTTTTACACAAGAATGATTTGGAAAAAGTAAAAAAAATTGTGTCTACTGAAACTATTCATTTGCATAATATGGATGTGTTCAATTTTTCGAAAGCGAACAATTTAGTCTTAAAAAATTGTAACGAAGATGTTATATTGCTTAATGATGACACTGAGGTATCTGAGGGTTGGATAGAAAAATTACAAATTGCCTCTAAAGGGATAGCACTCACTGGAGCCCATACAGATAAATTTTGCTCTGGAAACCCTCAAATGTGGGGCGAGGGACCGACAATTATTACACATTTCCCAATAAATATGTTCTGCGTATTTATACCCAAAAGAATTAGAGAAGTTGTTGGATTATTGGATGAGCAATTTATATATTATGGGGGAGAAGATGTTGATTACTCATGTAGAGCAATTCTTAATGGTTTTCCTTTGATTATTTCTAATGCTTTTATAAAGCATAAAAATAATCAATCGTTTAAGGATTTAAAGGATAAATTAATCATTGAATCAGATAAAATTCTATTTGAAAAATACAAAATTACAAGTCCATTTAATCTTTCGGCAATTCAACCAATGGTATCTGTAATTATCGCAACAAAAGATAGAGCTTCGCTTCTAAAAAACGCCTTATCAACAATAAGGAAAAATAAATATGAGAATATTGAAATTATTATTATAGATGACAATTCAACAGAAAAAACTTTTGATGTTGTTGAAAATTTTCAAAAGTATGATGATCGAATTATTTACTTACGTCTACCTAGGAGTCTCGGTAGCAACAATGCTCGAAATTTGGGTGTAAAAATCTCAAAAGGAAATTTCATAATTTTTACTGATGATGATGATTTAGTGCTTGATAACCGAATAATCAGTCCGTTAAAGCAAATATTATATAAACCATTATTAGATGTTGTTTATTGTGATTATTTTGTTTACGATGATAATGGAGAAGTTGTTCCAATTGTTTGTCAAAAATTTGATGAAAAGGATTATTTAGAACAAAAATTCAATATCGGTTTGGGTATTTTGCTAGGAAGGAGAGATGTTTTTACAACTACTCCTTTATCAACAAGATACGACCATGCAGGAGATTATGATTGGGTTTTTAGAATTATCAGAAATGGCTATAAGATTGATTATTGTCCAATAAAGGTAATGTACTATAACAGAACTGGTTCATCAAATTTACATTTATCTGGAAATCGGAAGTCGATTCTGGAACATCAAGAAATTTTTGAAAGGGAAAACTTGCTCAATTCTATTCAAAGAAAATAATTTTTTTCATAAACAACATAATTGGTTTATTGAAAAAAATTTCGACTAAATAGAAATAATAGCAAATGTGAATGGTAATTGTTTGTCAAAAATCCTGATTGACGCTTCAGCTATTCCAAAACAACCTGTTGGTGCAGGTGTATATATCTCCAGGTTAGTGAGAGAATTATTGCTTGCCAATAATGAATTTAATTTTAAGATATTAGCCCATGAAGATGATTTTGATTTGTTTGATCTTCAAGATGAAAATAAAAAGAATTTCTTATTTATTAGAGATTATGGAAGAGGATTTAGAATTCTCTCGGAACAATTAACTTATCCCCAACTAATTAAAAATTATCAAATAAATTTATATCATGGTCTTCATTATAGTATGCCAATAATAAATAAAACACGTACTGTAGCAACTATTCATGACATGACTTTTTATTTATATCCACAAAAACATATCTGGTTAAAAAGTTTATATTTTAAGTTCTTCATCAAACATAGCAGTATTCACAGTGATCATCTCATAACTGTATCCGACAACACAAAAAAAGACCTAATTTCATTTTTTAACATTGATCCTGGAAAAATAACAACTACACATCTTGGTGTTGATGATTCTTTTAAACCAATAGATAATTATGAAATGTTTCAAAAAATAAAGAACAAATATTCACTTCCTGAAAAGTTTATTTTATATGTAGGATTGATTGAGCCGAGAAAAAACCTACCTTCATTAATCGAAGCATATGCAAAGTTGATTAATAACTCTGATTTTAAGGATGACAATCATCTCGTATTAGCAGGTCGATGGGGTTGGGAGTCAAAAGAATTGTTAGCTATCATAAATACCCTGAATATTGTTGAAAAGGTTCATTTACCGGGTTATATTGAGCCAGATGATTTACCTTTTTTATATAATATGGCAAAAGTCTTCGTTTACCCATCTTTTTACGAAGGGTTTGGATTACCAGTGCTTGAAGCTATGGCTTGTGGTACACCTGTGATTACTTCGAATGTATCCTCTATGCCAGAATTTGTTGGTGATAGCGGGTTATTAATCGATCCAAATGACATTTCTGGCATTCAAAATGCTTTAAGCGATTTATTAATGAATGATCAGCTAAGAATTGAATTAAGTGGACGTGCGCTAAAAAGGTCTAAAGAATTCACCTGGAAAGAAACAGCCCGAAAAACACTTGAAGTTTATCGGAGGGTATTAAAGGGGGAATAATGGATATTTCATTTATCATAGTTACTTTCAACTCGGCGGAACCACTGAAGGTTTGTGTACGATCTTTGTTTACTTCATTGAGTGATGATGTTAATTTTGAAATTATTATTGTAGATAACAATTCTCATGATGGGTCCTGTCAATTCATTCAAGAAAATTATCCTGATATTCAACTGATAAAGAATGAGGTTAATGTAGGATATACGAAAGCTATGAATATTGGATTGAAAATGGCCAAAGGGAGTTATTTTGTTCAGCTTAATCCTGATGTCTTCATAAATCCAGGAACATTTCAGCCCTTAATTTCATGGATGGAGGAACATAATGATGTTGGAATTTGTATCCCAAAAGTCTTGAATCAAGATGGCACTTTCCAAAAACAATGTCGGCGTGGATTTGCCAGACCTCTCGAGGTTTTTTCTTACTTTCTAAAATTAGACCGGATTTTTCCAAATCACAAAGTGATTGGAAATTATGTCAAAACTTACCTACCGGAGGACGAAATCGCCCAGGTGGATGCCGTCTCTGGCTCCTGCATGATGATCAGAAAAGATGTAATCTCGGATATTGGTTATCTGGATGAACGCTATTTTGCCTATCAGGAAGATACCGATTTTTGTTTTCGAGCGAATAAAGCAGGCTGGAAGGTTTTTTATCTTCCTTTTGTGTCAGTAATCCATCAAGGTGGAAGAGGTGGATCAAGGTCCGATCCTTATAAGGCGATATTTGAGTGGCATAGATCGTATTATTTGTATTATCGAAAGAATTTAGCGAAAGACTATTTTTTTCTTGTAAATTGGATAATGTATTTTTTTATTAGTATAAAGTTGTTATTTTCATTGATTGGGGCATGGCTTTCAAAAGAAAAGGTTGTTGGAACAAAAAAACCATAATCACTCGTGAAATCAATAAAAGAACCAGTTTCTTTATTTGAGGTTAGCAACTGGTTTTAATTGAATAATTAAGCTTTACTTCCCCAACCGGGCCCGTTCTTCTTCCACAATCGAAACATCTAGCTTCTTAAACAGAGGCTCTGGTTGGTTGAATGTCATTCCAGGTTTCAGTTCACTTGGTTTCCATTCACCTTTACCGGTTTCCGGATGGTAGCGTAAGACTGTGTGTTCTCCAAGGGAATCACTGTGGGTCTCAACGGATTGCCTTCCAAACAGGTTATCTGAATATCCCAGAAATTTATGGAGTTTCTCGCTGGTAAACGGAATAAACGGGGCAAAGAGGGTCTTCAATGAATCAATCGCTTTCATGGCTGTAAAAATGGCTCTGGCGGCTGCTTGTTTGTCGGTTTTGATCGCTGTCCAGGGGGCTGTTTGATCCAGATACTTGTTGACTTCTGAAGCCAATCGTACAACTTCCTGAAGTGCAGATCGTAGATGCACAGCTTCAATTTCTTTACCAACGGAGTCGAACCCAGATTCAATTGTTGCTATTATGGATGTATCAAGATCGGTTAAGAGTCCTGGATCGGGAACGACACCTTCCCAGTTTTTGTAAGCGAACGAGAGCACCCGATTGGCCAGATTACCCCAGGTAGCGACTAATTCATCATTGTTACGATGGTAGAAATCATCCCAATCCCAATCCGAATCCCGAGTCTCAGGCATTGATACGGTCAAATAATATCGCAATGGATCAGGGTCATAGCGAGAAAGGAAATCGCGACCATAAACAGCCCAATTGCGACTTCCAGAAATTTTCTGTCCTTCCAGATTCATGAATTCATTGGCGGGGACGTCATAAGGCAATACCAGCGTACTGGGATTTTCCGAACCCATCAGTTCATCAAATGTGGTTGATAATCCCAGCAATTCAGCTGGCCAAATGATCGCATGGAAAGGGATGTTATCTTTTCCGATGAAATAATACGATTTGGATTCTTTATTGGTCCACCATTCTTTCCAGGCGTCAGCATCTTTTGTTATCAATCCGTATTCAATTGCCGCTGAAAGATATCCGATGACGGCTTCAAACCAGACATAAAGACACTTGCCGGTTTGACCTTCCAAAGGGACTGGTATTCCCCAATCCAAATCACGCGTGATCGGGCGACCACGCAAACCATCTGATTGGATTTGACCGAGTGATTGACGCAGGACATTTTGCCTCCAATAGCCTTCACGTTCTTTTAGGAAAGTGGCAATTTGAGGTTCTAATTTACTCAAATCAAGGAAAAAATGAGTAGTTTCCCGTAATTCCGGGATGGACCCATCAATTTTGGATTTAGGATCGATTAATTTACCAGCTTCTAAAAGATTTCCACATTTGTCACATTGGTCACTACGGGCATTTTCATAACCGCAAATATAACAGGTGCCTTCTACATAGCGATCCGGTAGAAATCTTTTTTGAGATGTTGAGTACCATTGTTCCTGACTTTCCTGATACAAAAAACCGTTTTGTTTAAGTGCTAAAAAGATTTTTTGGGAAACATTGAAGTGATTTTCGGTATGAGTACTGGTAAATACATCATAAGTTATTCCAAGCGTCTGAAATAGCTCTAAGAAACCTTCATGGTATCGATGGTATACCTCAATTGGGGTGATATTTTCAGCATCTGCCCTTACTGTAATGGGCGTTCCATGAGAATCTGAGCCTGAAACCATCAACACTTTTCTACCCTTTAGGCGCTGGTAACGAGCAAAAATATCGGCTGGTAAATAGGACCCGGTCAAATTTCCAACATGAATTTCAGCGTTGGCATACGGCCAGGCAACAGCGACAAGGATAGGTTCAGACATAAATACCTCCGGAAAATAAATGAAATTTTATCATGTTTCCGAATTGCCCGAGTATTTTTTATCCGTGCTGAGTCAGCAATCGAATGATAAATTAAATAAAAATTCATTGTGCAAGTAAGATCGCTTAGCATGGTTTCTCATGTATAATAATTTATAGAAAGGTTCTCTTTCATGAATCCAATCATAGATCCTAATATTGCATATGTTCTTCTAGTAGTGGGATTTGTTTTGTCTGTCCTGGCATTACTAACACCGGGCACAGGAATTGTGGAAATCATTGGATTATTCTCCATGATTTTGGCCGGCTATGGAATCATTTCAAACCCAAGTAATTATTGGGCACTCTTGATATTACTTCCATTCCTCCCATTGATTTTTGTCTATCGAAAAACAAAAAAGGACTATTACCTGATTATCTCGATTGCTTTGCTGAATATCGGCTCATATTTGATTTTCAAATCAGACTCCGGTGGTTTTGCTGTTTCTCCAACTATTGCCATCGTTGTATTTTTATTAAATGCACCAATTTTATGGGTGGTGGTCAAGAAAATAATCGAGGTAATCGATAGAAGGCCTGATTTCGATCCAGGCAATATTATTGGTGCATATGGCGAAGCCAGAACGAATATTTTCCAGGATGGTACTGCCTATGTTTCTGGAGAAGAATGGAGTGCGAGAAGTGATTATAGAATTGATAAAGGAGAAAAAATTGAAGTAGTTCGGAAAGAAGGATTAGTTCTTTGGGTAAAAAAAGTAAATGAATCTGATAGGAGGATAGAATGAATTTTGATTTTTCTGTATTAACGTGTATTGTAGGGGCAATCATTGTCCTAGGACTTATGTTTCTTTGGTCAGCCATCAAAATTGTCCCAGAATATCAAAGACTGGTTGTATTTCGATTGGGTCGTTGTATTGGTGCAAAGGGACCTGGTTTGATCATCCTGATACCTTTCGTTGATCGTGCAGTGCGCGTAGATTTGCGAGAACAGGTGCGTGAAATTCCTGCTCAAACATCGATCACGAATGATAATGCCCCTATTAATATCGATTTTCTCTGGTATTACAAAGTGATCGATCCCATTCAGTCAGTCCTTCAGGTAGGTAATTTTGAATTAGCTGCACAGGGTATAGCAACGACCACATTACGTTCTGTCATAGGTGGAATCATGCTGGATGGTGTGCTATCTGAAAGGGAGACTATTAATACTTCCTTGAGATTAAGACTTGATGAAGTAACCGAGCGGTGGGGAGTAAAGGTCACAAACGTCGAAATTCGAGAGATCACTCCTCCACGTGATGTTCAGGATGCCATGAACAGACAGCTAACAGCAGAACGAACTCGACGTGCAGTTGTTACTGAATCGGTTGGTAAAAGAGAATCCGATATTAATGTTGCTGACGGTGAAAAACAAGCGGCGATTCTAAAGGCTCAAGGAATAAAAGAAAGCTCCATATTGGTTGCTGAAGGGGAAAGACAAGCACAATTATTACGAGCTGAAGGATATGCAGATGCTCTTGAAAAAATCTTTTCAATTGCAAAGGGCGTTGATTCTCAGACAATGACACTTCAATATTTTGAAACTCTGAAGTCAATGGCTGCCAATCCGGCAACAAAGTATATATTCCCGATGGAATTTACCAGTTTGTTGTCTGACTTTGTTGCTAAGAATAAAAAATCTGAATAGTCTTTTGAGACCTCCCTTTTTCAGGGAGGTCTTGTTTTACAAAAGAATGATCAACATCGAGACAGCTTCTTTAAAAGATTTGAATAATCTACGTGAATTGGAAAGAATATGTTTTCCAATTGATAATTGGCCTTTATTGGATTTGATCGGTGTACTGACCATTCCAGGTATCATCAGGATAAAAGCTATATTTATTGAAAATTTTGTTGGATTTATCGCTGGAAATATCAATAACAGAGAATCCACTGGTTGGATTACTACGATTGCTGTTCTTCCCGAATTCCAAAATAAAGGAATCGCTCAGCGGTTGTTGGAGGAATGTGAGAACAGAATGAATGTTGCAAAAATAAAGTTGACTGTGCGAAAAAGTAATTCAAAAGCAATTCACCTGTATGAGAAAAATGGATACTTTATTCAGGAAATTTGGGAATCCTACTATATTGACGGCGAAGATGCAATTTTGTTTCAAAAATTGTGTTGACAATTTCCGATAACATTCGTATTATTGAATTAATCAGGAGATTTCATGAAGACAATTGTTTTATTGAAATATTGAACTTTAAAGGCACGCTTTTTTGCGTGCTTTTTGTTTTTTAAACTTAAATTTCTTGAAAGGAGAATGAATTCTAATGGATTATGGGATGATTGGAAAAATTGAAAAAGCTAAAAGATATGCACAACAAAAAGATCGGTTCTCGGTGAAAAAATTTGAAGTAGAAGTAGGTGGTGAGAATAATCCTCATCATGTGACGTACGATAATGGTGAATGGACATGTGATTGTGAATTTTTTCAAAGCCGAGGTCGTTGCAGCCATACAATGGCCTTAGAAATCATTCTTGAAGGAATGGTTGTAACAAAACAAGAAGATTTATAAAAAGAATTGTAGTAAATTAAGAATGCTGTTTGAGAATCTATATGAACAGCGTTCTTTTTTTTGCGGAGAGAGAGGGATTCGAACCCTCGGTGGCCTAAAAGACCACAACGGTTTTCGAGACCGCCCCGATCAACCACTCCGGCATCTCTCCTCTAAAACGTTTCCAATTATAGCAGAGGAACCTCAGATTTCCACGTAATCTGATCGATCTGGAAAAAATACTGGAGCAATGTGATTTTCTTCAAGTTTATCCATCAGTGCATGTGCAGCGTCCTCTTCTCCATGAACAAGATACAAACCTTTTAATGTTGCGCGAGTACCCAATACATATTGGAGCAATTTATCCTGTCCTGCATGTGCTGAAAGACCACCAATTGTGGCTACTTCAGCCCTTCTTTCAAATAATTGCCCAAAAATCCTTACAGTTTTTTGCCGTTCAGCCAAACGTCTGCCTAAAGTATGAGGTGCCTGCCAGGAAACAATCATGATCGTGTTGAGTGGGTTTTCAATATTATTCCTTAAGTGATGGAGGATTCTACCTGCTTCTGCCATGCCTGACGCAGAAATGATAATGGCTGGTCCTTTTACTTCGTTTATTTTCTTCGATTCTTCAACAGACCGAGTGTAATACAAATTTGGGCTGGTGAGCGCTTTGTGGTTACCTTCCTGAATAAATCGCTTGGTTTCCTCATCAAATAAAAATGCGTATTTTTTGAAAATATCTGAGGCGTTAACTGCTAACGGACTATCTACATAAATCGGTATTGGAGGAATGTCATAAGCTGCCATCATCAAATTAAGAAAATATACAAGTTCCTGAGTTCGTCCAACGGCAAATGCCGGGATGATAATCTTTCCCCCCCGAGCAATGGTTTTCATGGTTACATCTCTAAATTCCTGGAACGCTGTCTCTGGATCTCGATGGTTCTTGTCCCCATATGTACATTCCATAATCATATAATCTGCCTTTACAGGCATTACAGGATCTTGTAGTAAAGGTAATCTATCCCTTCCTATATCTCCTGAAAACCATAATCTTTTCTTATTTCCATTCTCATTAATGTCAAGGATGATGGATGCTGACCCTAAAATATGTCCTGAATCCACATAGGTAACCTGAACCCCTTTTACTACTTCGAAAGTTTGATTATATTCAACAGGAGTAAATAGATCACAAGCAATTTCGGCGTCTTCATATGTATATAACGGGTCAACAGGTGGTTCCCCTCTACGCGCTCGTTTTTTATTGACATATTGGGCATCAGATTCCTGAATGTAACCTGAATCCCGTAACATGATTTCTGCCAGGCTGACTGTTGCTGAGGTAGCAAAAATACGGTTTGAATATCCTTGCTTAACCAAATTTGGGATATTACCACTATGATCGATGTGTGCATGTGAAAGAAGTAATGCATCAATTTCTTTTGGAGAAAATTGAAAACTTTGATTGAATTGATACGTATCAGCTCGCTTGCCTTGAAAGAGACCACATTCTAAAAGAATTTTTGCACCATTTACTTCTATCAGGATCTGAGATCCGGTAACTGTTCTTGATGCACCTAAAAAATGAATTTTCATGTTGATTCTATCCCTTCAATAATTGAATAAATTTCATTTCCGAATTGTTGGAAACGATAAGGAATATTCTGCATGATTTCTTGAATATCCGATAACGCACAATTTTTTTTATGTGCAATTAGTTCCATGTGTTCTTTTGGTAACACAACATCAGATTCAACCGACATCTCAATTCCTTTTATCTTTCGCCAATGTTTCAAAGCGTCGTATTTTTGTAAGAAAAGTTGATCTGGTCGAATCTTCTCTTTTCTATTGTTAGAAACCTGATTCAAACCAATTGTTATTGCTTGTAAAATTTGTTCACCATATTTTTGAACCAATTTCGGAGATAATCCGCTGATATTATTCAATTGTTCTTCATTTTTGGGCATTTTTTTTGCTAATTCGACAATTGTCTGGTTTCCAAACACCTTGAAGGGTGGACGATTTATTTGTCTGGCTAGATTTTCTCTTAGGAAGTAAATCTCAATCAAAACGTTTTCCTGTTGAGGTGATAATGAATTGCCTTTTATGATTTTCCAATAGTGATCGTTATTTTTGTTATTGACAAATGCATCCACGCAAGTCATTCTATTGAAATCTTCAGTAGCTAATTCCCATTTATTTTCTTTTATTAATTTTTCAAAGAGGATATTTTTTAAATCAATTAGAAAATGGGTATCACATTGTGCATAATGCAGCATCTCATTTGAAAGAGGTCTCTTTCCCCAATTTGCACGTTGATATTTCTTCTCAACGACTACATCAAAATAGTCCTTTAGGAGGGATTGCAATCCAATTGAACGGAATCCCAGAATTCTTGATGCAATCATGGTGTCAAAAATATTATTAAATTCAAATTGGAAATCCCTTTTCAAGCACATTAAATCATATTCAGCGGCATGGAAAATTTTTTCAATTGTGTCTGATGAAAAAATTTCATTTAATGTTGATAAATCTTTCAGTTTAATTGTGTCAACTAAATAATCCTGGTCAATGGTGGAAAATTGGATAAGGCAAATTTTTTCCTGGTACTCAAATAGACTATTCGATTCTGTATCAACACCAATTGAAAGTTGATTTCTTAAATCTGAAATCATTTCCAATAATTGGCGGTTTGTTTCAATCAAAATTGCGGGTTGAATGACATTACTTTTCATGTGTTGATTATAATGCATTAGAAGAACAGTCTCTTTAAGGATTAATTAATAAGAAGGTAGTAAATATCAAATTGATTTCCCCTTTTTTCATTGCTAAAGATACTCTATAATTAGAATGTTCTTAAAAAATCTTAAAAATTAACCAGGATATCTAAATTATTGCGGGAGGGAAGATCATGAATGAACGGATCTTAATTGTTGAAGATGATCAAGCCATTGTAAGAGTTTTAAAAAGAACTTTAACTTACGAAGGTTATAATGTCGAAACAGCATTAGATGGCGAGAAGGGAATTAATGAATATATAAAATTCCATCCCGATTTAATCATTCTTGATTGGATGTTGCCTGGTATGGATGGATTGGAATTCTGTGATCGAATTCGCTCGACAGAAGATAATGTCCCCATTATCATGTTGACAGCAAAAGATACGACCAATGATCGGGTAATGGGACTTGATGCAGGTGTAGATGATTATATGGTCAAACCCTTTGAAATCGAGGAGTTGACTGCTCGAATCAGAGCTTTACTTCGAAGAACAAAATCTGAAAGAACATTAACTTTGAGTATGGCTGACCTGGTATTAGATACATCCACTCGTCAGGCTACGCGTGGGGGTAGAACGATCAATTTGACTGCAAAAGAGTATGATTTACTTGAGCTTTTCCTGCGTCATCCCAGGCAAGTTTTAACCAGAGAAGTTATTTTTGATCGTGTTTGGGGATATGATTTTGGTGGAGAAAGTAATGTACTTGATGTATACATTCGTTATTTACGTCAAAAAATAGAAGAAAAAGGAGAAATCCGCCTGATTCACACCGTGCGTGGGGTCGGGTATGTGATGCGCGAAACATCTTAATGTCATTACAATCAAAACTGACATTATTATTTACCGGATTGATTGGGGGAGTCCTGGCAATTTTAGGATTATTGGTCTATGGTCTTGTAAACGCAATTTTAGTAGATCAGATCGACCAAAGAATATCTTTATCTGCACAAAGAATCATAGACGGATTAAGTGTGACACCTGAAAATCAGATTATTTCCGAAAGTAATTTTGATTTCCTGCCTGTTGAAAATCAGTATGTTCAGATTTGGAAAAATTCGAACCAATTATTATTTTCAAAACCCAGTATTTATTCTTCTGCCTTAGATGAAAACGGATTAAGACAGGGAAAAATTTTTTATCGAAATAGCAGTATCGAAGGTACTCGCCTGCGAGTGCTGACAGTTCCGTTAGAAACATCACGTGGCCCGGTAGGTATTTTGCAGGTGGCTGTTGACTTAACTCTTGTAGATATCACGCTCAGGACACTGGCGATTGTTCTTGTCATTTTATTAATCATTGCATTAATTGTGGCTGCCATGATCAGTTGGATTATGACAAAACAAACTCTAACGCCATTAATGACAGTAACTGAATTTGCAAAGGAAATTAC